>ERZ837910.557-NODE-557-length-57305-cov-7.702969_pt1 | contig 57305 bp, 55 predicted proteins | sample MGYA00519940_ERZ837910 | MGnify/ENA primary metagenome ERZ837910 (study PRJEB31850, sample SAMEA3708825) | human gut metagenome | biome: human gut; feature: human-associated habitat; material: faeces | place: China | collected 2014 ... | reverse complement strand
CTGGCACACCCTGCCCATTTTTGCTTTTCACACCGGTTTTTAGAGGTTCCCTTATTTATCTCCGATACTACAAATCCCCGCAGGGCGCCTGCGGGGATATTTTTAGAGGTTCCCATAAATAAAAAAATTCCCGGAAATCAACTTTCCGGGAATTGATATTACTGCTGAACCAGATCTTCTGCGGGCTTAACGGGAGCTGCGGGCGCTTCCGGAGCGGCGTTTACATGCGCTTCGGAGTTGATGCCGGACGCTACAGCCTTTCCGGTGATAAAGCTGCCGACCATCGACTTCAGGTCAACGCCAAGGCCGTCGAGCAGTCCTGCGGAAGCCTGGGTAGTGGCTTCGGTGATGTCCTTTACCAGCTTTGCGGTGTTTCCATCGCCGTACATTGTGATCTTGTCGACGTTCTCAAGCGGCTTTGCGATAGCCTGAGCGACCTCCGGCATCTTCTCGAAGTACATCTGGAGCACTGCGGCTTCTTCCATCTTGCGCATTGCTTCCGCCTTCTTGTCGAGACCTTCCGCCTCGGCGATAGCCTTCGCGCGGACTGCCTCCGCCTCTGCGATACCTCTTGCGCGGATACCTTCCGCTTCCTGCTCTGCCGCGTATCTTGCGGCTTCTGCGCGCGCCTTCGCTGCGGCTGCTTCGTTCTGCGCCGTTACAAGGATCGCTGCGGCTTCGTTCTTCTTGATCTCCAGCTCTGCTTCTGCGTTCTGGATATCTTCGTACTTCTTAGCTTCCGCGTTGCGCTGAATGGTGTACAGCTCCGCGTCTGCGTTCTGCTGGGCTGCGTATTTCTGAGCCTCAGCGGTTTTCTTTACCTCTGCTTCGAGGGCGCGTTCCTTGATCTCGGCTTCCTTCGCCTTTATCTCGACTTCCTTCGCCTGCTTTGCCAGGTTTGCGTTTGCGGAGGTTATCTCGATGGTCTTGCGCTGCTCTTCCTGCTGAATGGTGTAGGCTGCGTCGGCTTCCGCACGCTTGATGTCAGCGGCGCGCTTGAGCTCAGCCTGCTTTATCGCAAGCTCGTTCTCGCGCTCTGCGATGGCTGTCTCGGAGTCTACGCGGGCGTCGTTCGCCTTGCGGTTTGCCTCCGCCTGAGCGATTTTGATGTCGCGCTCAGCCTCGGCCTTGGAAATAGCCGCCTTCTTTTTGATCTGCATGGTGTTGTCGATACCCATGTCGTTGATGATACCGTTGTCGTCAACGAAGTTCTGCACGTTGAACGATACTATTTCAAGACCCATCGCACGCAGATCGGGGTCTGCGTTCTGCTTTACCTTGTCGGCGAACGCCTGGCGGTTGGAGACCATCTCCTCCAGCCTCATCTGACCTACGATCTCACGCATGTTGCCTTCCAGTACCTCCCTTGCGACGCCGGTTATGTACTGCACGTTGCGGTTAAGGAAGTTCTGCTGCGCCTTCTGGATTATGTCGGGGTCGGGGGATATCTTGACGTTTACCACCGCGTCAACGGAGATGTTGATGTAATCCGCAGTAGGGACTGCCTGGGCGGTCTTGACGTCAACGGACATCAGGGCAAGCTCCAGCACATCGCAGCGCTCGAAGAACGGCAGTTTGACAGTCGCCTTGCCTATAACTACCTTAGCCTTGCGCCGCAGACCGCTTATGATGAACGCCTTATCCGGCGGAGCCTTGCGGTAGCCAGCGCTGAAAATGACGATCACCAGTATAACGATGATCACAATTGGGACGAGAAGTCCCGGTTCGATGAAATCCGGCATGTGAATACCTCCTTATGCCTGCTTGTATTTCTTGGCGATCCCCGCCGCTTTGTAGTAATTTTCCTGGAGTTTGCGGAACTCCTCGCCGCACTGGCTGTGGTCACCGGAACGTATATCGTCGACGATCTTCTTAGCAGGCAGGAACACTCCGTTCAGCCCGATGTTTCCGGCAAGACCCTTGAGCGCATGCGCCGAGAAAAGCATCTGCTGATAGTCCTCGCGCTCAGCGGCGGAGGTAAGCTCCAGCACCACGCTGTCCGCAGAATCAAAGAACTTATACAGATATTTCAGAAACATGCTTTCGCTGTCCATGAAATGCTCTATCATATCCTTGACGTTAAGACCAACGCTGTCCCACTCGTCGCAGAATTCTTTTGTAATCATAATCTATCACCCCTCTAATCTATTCTACCATTTCGGGAATAATTCGTCAAGAACTCCGATTTTTTTCGTAGGAATAGACAAAAACGCCCCCTGAAAATTTCAAGGGGCGACAAATATAAATTCGGATTTTACATTACTTGAAGTTGTAGAGCTGTATCTGCTCGAAACCGTCGAGGAGCTCTCCGGACATCTTGAACGCCGCGTCGACGCCGCGCGCAACGCACTCGATGGGGTTTTCCGCAACGAAGCAGGGAGCGCCCACGTTGTCGCTGATAAGCTCCGGCAGACCGCCGAGCATTGCTCCGCCGCCGGTGAGGAGTATTCCGTTGGAGAGGATATCGCCGACCAGCTCAGGCGGAGTGGATTCCAGCACCAGCTTTACCTGCTCGACTATCTCCATGGCGTTCTCGTGGATAGCGTCGTAGATGTCCTGATCGGATATCTCAATGCTCTCGGGGAGACCCTTCAGGAGGTTTCTGCCGCGTATAGTCATCTTCTTTTCGCCGGTGGGGTCGAATACGTTTGCGATCTCCATTTTGGCTTTTTCTGCGGTCTTTTCGCCGATGAGTATTTTGTATTTCTGGGTGATATGGCGGATTATTGCCTGGTCGAACTTGTTTCCCGCCATCTTGATGGAGCGGCTCTGGACGATTCCGTTGAATGAAACGATAGCCACATCGGCAGTACCGCCGCCGATATCAACTACCATGGTTCCGTTGGGCTTAGAGATGTCCACGCCCGCGCCGATAAGAGCCGCGATAGGCTCCTCAATGAGGAACACCTTGCGCGCGCCTGCGGACATCGCCGCCTCGACTACTGCACGGCGCTCCACGTCGGTAACGGAGGAGGGCACGCACAGAACTATGCGTGGCTTCATCATGGCGCCGCCGTTCACCATGTGGATAAACTCGCGGATCATTGCCTCGGTCATGTCGTTATCGGAGATAACGCCGTCCTTCAGAGGGCGCACTGCAACGATGTACTCCGGGGTTCTGCCTATCATCTTGTAGGCCTCCGCGCCGACCGCGACGACTGCTTTTTTCTTCTTATCGTAAGCCACCACAGACGGTTCATTCAGTACAATGCCCTTTCCGGCAATGGTGATGATGATATTCGCGGTGCCAAGGTCTATGCCTATATCAAGTGCCATATTTATTCTCCGTTCTCTGATTTGTCTTTTCGTCTACACGTTTATTATATGGGGAATTCCAACATAAATTATATCATGTTTTTTGTCGTTTTGCAATATATTTTGCGGCTTCCTTCAGAAGAAATTCACGTTCGTTCGGAAAATTTCCGTTTATTACTTCGTCAAGCAGGAATTTCAGCGCCTTCCCCATTTCCGGAGACGGCTCCATCAGCCCGGAGAGCGCCTTCCCGTCGACCGCAAGGTCTTTCAGCGTAAGACAGCAGGACGGCGCGAGGGTCTCCGCCCGGGAGAGCACAGCGCGCCATTCGCCGCAGCGTCCGGCGCATTCCGGAGTTTTCGCCGAGTCGTCGCAGATGTGGGCCAGGCAGATATCCCGGACGGTTTCCAGACCGTATTTCCTGAGCAGCCGGCGCACCGACTTATCCGTATCGCTGAGAGGAACGTCGTGATACCTTACAATGGCGCAGACCCGCTTCCGCAGTGCGTTGCTGCATTTCAGCCGGCGGAGGATATCCTCTGCGATATCCGCACTGACGGCGGCGTGACCGTAGAAGTGACCCTCGCCGTCCTCGCCGAGCGTGAATCGCTGCGGCTTCCCGATATCGTGGAGCAGCATTGCGAGGGTCAGCGGGAGCCTGCACTCGCTGCCTGCGGAGATCTCCGCGGCCTTCTGCGCGGACATCACGCAGTGCTCGTAAACATCGAAGCAGTGGAACCTCGAGTGCTGCGCGAAGCCTGCGCATTCCCGGAATTCCGGGATTATCACTGCGGCGATATCGCGGAATTCAGTCAGAACCCGGAAAATATTGCGGTGGGAGTTTCTGCCGGTCAGCAGCCCGCACAGCTCGGAGAAAACGCGCTCTGCGGATATCTTATTGAGCAGCTCCCTGGTATCGTGCATAGCCCGTGCGGTGTTTTCCTCTATCTCAAACCCGAGGGAAGCCGAGAAGCGCAGTCCGCGCAGGATACGCAGAGCGTCCTCGCGGAAGCGCTTTTCCGGCTTGCCTATGCAGCGTATCACGCCCGCTTTGATGTCATCAGCGCCGCCAAATTCATCGAAATATCCCTGCTTGGGATTGTAGGCTATGCCGTTCATCGTGAAGTCCCGGCGGGAAACGTCGTCGCGGAGATTCCTGGTGAATGTGACGCGCTCCGGGCGGCGGCTGTCGCGGTATTCGCCGTCCACGCGGTAGGTGGTTATCTCGATGGGGGAGCCGTCTGTAAGCACCGTGACTGTCCCGTGCTTCAGTCCGGTCTCTATCAGGCGGTATCCCGCAAAGACCTGCTCGGTCTCCGCTGGGAGCGCAGACGTCGTTATGTCGTAGTCATGCGGGATTATCCCCATCAGGCTGTCACGGACGCAGCCTCCGACCACCCAGGCTTCATGACCTGCGGATTCCAGCATGTCCAGCGCGCGGGAGATATTCTCAGGCAGTACCATTGTGCACCTCCGTTCTGTTATTGTCTGATTATTATGGTATTATAGTAAAAAAAAGAACTGTATAAAACAGCCCCCCGAAGTATTATTCACGAAATGTCGAAGTAAAGAAAGGAGGCCGTATTGCGATTACCTGGAGATATACTCAGGGTGTTCGTAATACGACCCCTCTCAAAGAGTGAGTCAAAATAAAACCTTCTCTATAAGCCCGACCTGAAAGAACGCTTTTTATCAGCATGTTTACCTGACCGCAGCGGTGAGCCGGAACGGAATTACCCGCAAGGTTTACCATTGCGCGTCACGCTAGAAACCGATGATCTGCGTTTCGTCGGACTGTATTCTTCCGGAATACAACGGCTCCGCCTGCGCGGAGATTGCCTGCGTCCACCGGAGCTGCCCGCAGCTTTTGCAGAATCTGTTCTTGCATCTGCCCTGCGCCTTTGACCCCGCCGCTGGACTTTGCGGAAAGGCTGTGATAGCTGAACCCGTGTGTACTCGGAATTCAGGCGCATATCATGTAGACCAGTATCCTGCAGCCGCACCGGGCTGCATACTGCCGCACACCGTCCGCGTCTGCGCCGCCCGGCATGCGAAGGAACTCCGCTGTGCATGTACTTTCCGTCAACGCTCCCGATAGCGATCAGGCTCGCACACTTACAGTTTTATTCATCTTTATTTTATCGCATTTCATGCAAAATGTCAAGTGTTTTTCCCAAAATTCCCCGACTAATACACAAATTCCGTCAAAAAATTCCTTATGTTCCCTAGAACGCGATGATTTCCCCGAGTATCCTCAGCAGGTACATTCCGAAGCTCATTCGGCGGACATCCTCCCGGGCGACGATATCCGAGCGGAACACCTCGCTGCCGTCCAGCGTGACAAGAAACTCTCCTACAAACTGTCCCTTTTCCACCGGAGCCTCCAGCTTCTCAACGAAGGTGTATTCGTACTTTACCCTGCCGGAGCAGCCCTTCTTTATAATGCAGTCTCCCAGTGACTTCACCATCGGTCTGACCTCCGCGGTCTCGCCGCGCTCCACCGCTATCGGAAGGAGTTCCCGGCTGTCTGTCTCGGGAGTAAACCGCTCAAATCCGCTGAAACCGTAGTCAAGCAGTTCCTCCGCCTTGTCGAAGCGCTCCGGATCCTCGCCGCAGCCCAGCACCACCGCCACAAGCCGCATGTCCCCGCGCTGTGCGCACGCCGCAAGGCAGCAGCCTGCGCCGTCCGTGGTGCCGGTCTTGCCGCCCAGAATGCCGTCGTAGTACCTCACCAGCTTGTTGGTGTTCAGAAGCTGAGTTTCTCCGCCGCGCAGGTAATCGAGCCAGGTCAGCAGCCAACCGCGGTAGTATTCCTTCGTCATAAGCTCCGCCGTCATTATGGCGATGTCCTCAGCGGAAGAGTAGTGGCCTTCTGCGTCAAAGCCTACGCAGCCGGTGAACTTCGTGTTTTTCAGCTTCATTTCCCTGGCGCGTTTGTTCATCAGCTTCACGAATGCCGCTTCGCTTCCCGCCGCGTGTTCCGCGAGGGCTATGCAGGCGTCGTTCGCGGAACTAACGATGACCGCTTCCAGAAGCTCCGCTGCGGTCATTTCCTCGCCCGCTTCCAGCCATATCACCGAGCCTTCCGCAGACGAGGCGTAGGACGAAGCCTTAACAGCGTCCGTAAGCTGGAGCTCCCCGGCGTCTATCATATCCGCGAGCACCAGAAGGGACATCACCTTAGTTATCGATGCCATCGGCAGCCGCGCCTGAGCGTTCACCGAGTACAACACCTGTCCTGTCTCTGCCTCCATCAGCACCGCCGCTTTCGGCGTAGCTATGGAGCTGGTCTCGCTATCCCCGGATTCTTCGGCGTACGCCCTCCAGGACAGACCCGCAGCCAGCATAGCAGCGCAAAAAATGCAGCACAGTATTTTTCTGAAGCGTTTCAACGGAATTCCCCCTTTATAGTACAAGCCGCTTTTTATAAAAGGTATGCCGTGGATCAGAAAAAATTGCAGATTTTTTTGCAAAGCCCTTGACAAATCACGTGTGCGGGTGTATAATCAAATCAAACAAATGAACAGATGTTCAAACGAACGACCGAAAAGGAGACACCGCCCATGGAAAACGACGCACCGCACTGTGAATTCATGTGCGTACATGCAGACACAGTAGACCGGATAACTTCGACGATGCCCGATGAAGATACGCTTATAGACCTGTCTGAGCTGTTCAAGGTATTCGGGGATTCCACACGGATAAAGATACTCACGGCGCTGAGCCACGGGGAGCTTTGCGTGTGCGACCTGTCGAAGCTGGTCGGAATGACGTCCTCGGCGGTATCACATCAGCTCAAGATACTTCGCAGCGCGAAGCTTGTAAGCTGCCGCCGCGATGGAAAAACTGTGTTCTACGCCCTTGCCGACGACCATGTTACAACGATAATCCGCCAGGGGCTGGAGCATGTCAACGAATAAGGAGCAGAGCCATGACTGATTTCTGGGACAAGATAGCCGGGGTGTACGACCTCGCAGAGAGCATAAACGGAGACGTGTATCACGAAATGTGCGCGCAGACTGAAAGGCTGGTCCCCGCCGGGGCAAAGGTGCTTGACTGCGCCGCCGGCACCGGGGAGCTTTCGCTCGCCGCCGCGAAAAATGCGGAATCTGTAGTCTGTACCGACCTTTCCGAGAAAATGCTGAAAAATGCCCGCCGCAAGGCTGGATTCTTCGGAGCCGATAATATCAGCTTTGAAACGCGCAATATCTTCGATTTGAAAGACCCGGACAACACCTACGATATAGTGATCGCCGGAAACGTCCTGCACCTGCTGAAGAATCCGCAGGGCGCAGTCATGGAGCTTTACCGTGTGCTCAAGCCAGGCGGAAAGCTGCTTCTTCCGACATTTACCGCAAAGAACCGCGGGAAGCTTCTTATAAAGCTCTACAAGGCGATAGGCTTCGACCCGGAGGCGAGCTATTCCCCTTCGGAATACAAGAAAATGCTCGAGGGCTGCGGCATTGGCAGGGTCTACACAAAGCTCATCAAGGGAACTATCCCGTGCTGCTATGCAGTCATAATCAAGAACGAAGCAGAGGATAACTCTGACGAATAAACCAACCGAGAAAGGACTCCACTATGAAAAAGACATACAAGCTCATCGACCTTGACTGCGCGCACTGCGCCGCTAAGATGGAGGAGGCAATAAAGAAGCTCCCCGGCGTTACAAACGCTTCCGTTAACTTCCTTCAGCAGAAATTCACGCTGGAAGCTCCGGACGATCAGTTCGACGAGGCTCTCAAGGCGGCAATAAAGGTATGCAAGGACGTTGAGCCTGACTGCACGATAAAGGTGTAATTTTTTTCAGATAACGAGGTGAGCAGCAATGAGTAAAAAGCAGAAAAAAATGCTGATACGCATAATCGCCGCCGGAGCGATCTGGGCGATCGGTTTTGCAGTAGAGCATATTTTCCCGACGGACGACAGATTCAGCCTGCTGGGATTCATTCATCTGGGAATATTCACCGCCGCTTATCTCGTGATAGGCTGGGATATCCTGTGGAAAGCTATCCGGAACATCGCGCACGGTCAGGTGTTTGACGAGAACTTCCTGATGTGTATAGCTTCGATCGGCGCTATGGTCATCGGCGAGTACGACGAAGGCGGCGCCGTTATGATACTCTACCAGATAGGCGAGCTGTTCCAGAGCGTTGCGGTCGGAAAATCCCGCCGCTCCATCGCCGAGATGGTGGACATTAACCCTGAGTACGCGAATGTAGAGCGCGACGGCGAGGTGTCCGAGGTCTCCCCGGAGGACGTAGCCGCAGGCGAGACGATAGTCATTCGCCCCGGCGAGCGTATCCCGCTTGACGGAACGGTAATTTCAGGCTCCTCCGAGCTGAACACTGCGGCGCTCACCGGCGAGAGCGCGCTCCGTGCGGTCGCAGAGGGCGACGAGGTAATAAGCGGCTGCATCAACACGAACGGCCTGCTCAAAGTCAAGGTATCGCGCCCCTACTCCGACTCCACCGTTGCGCGTATCCTGGAACTGGTCGAGAACTCCACCGAGAACAAGGCAAAGCCCGAGAACTTCATTACGAAATTCGCGAAGGTGTATACTCCTATCGTGGTGTTCGCGGCTATCGCGCTGGCGATAATCCCGGGTCTTATAGAAACCTCGATGAACGGCTTCACCGATTTCACCAACTGGATCGGCGAAGGCGGCTGGGTTTACCGTGCGCTGTCGTTTCTGGTAGTTTCCTGCCCCTGCGCTCTGGTTATTTCGGTTCCGCTCTCCTATTTCGGCGGTATCGGCGGGGCTTCGAAGTATGGTATCATGATAAAGGGCGCGAACTATCTCGAGGAACTGTCGAGAGCGCGCACGTTCGTGTTTGACAAGACCGGCACCCTTACAAAGGGCAGCTTTGCAGTCACCGGAGTAACTCCCGAGGGCATGTCGGAAAACGAGCTGCTCGGTATCTGCGCGGCTGCGGAGACCTACTCCACGCACCCGATAGCGCAGTCGATAATCGCGGAAGCCAAGAAGCGCGAGCTTACAACAACGGCTTCCGACGCCGAGGAGATCGCGGGCTACGGCGTAAAGGCAGTAGTTGACGGCAGGACTGCAATAGTCGGAAATCACCGCCTTATGCAGCGCGAGAACATCGCGGCTCCCTCTGTGGACACCCCGGGCACTGTCGTGCACTGCGCGGTTGACGGTAAATACGCAGGCTGCATCGTGATATCCGACGAGATAAAGCCCGGGGCACCGGAGGCGCTTGCGGCTCTCAAGGAGCTTTGCGGCGCAAAGACGGTAATGCTCACCGGCGACCGTAAGGCAGCCGCTGACGCCATCGCAAAGGAAGCAGGTATCGACGAGTACCACGCGGAGCTTCTCCCTGATGGGAAGGTATCCAAGGTGGAGGAACTCTACAAGGCTAAGCCGGAAAACAGCTCGCTGGTATTCGTGGGCGACGGAATGAACGACGCTCCGGCGCTTGCCCGGGCGGACGTCGGAATAGCGATGGGCGCAATGGGAAGCGACGCAGCGATAGAAGCTGCGGATATCGTCCTGATGAACGACAATATAGAGAGCCTTCCGACAGCGGTGCGTATCTCGAAAAAGACTCACGCCATTGTAATGCAGAACATAGTGTTCGCGATAGGCGTAAAGGTGCTGATAATGCTGCTTACTGCGGTAGGTATCGGCAATATGTGGATCGCGGTGTTCGGCGATGTCGGAGTTGCAGTGCTTGCGATTCTGAACGCCACACGGGCTATGAGAATAAAGTAAATCGAAACGGGACTGCGGCTGGCAGTCCCGGTTTTTTAATTCGGAATTCGGAATTCTTAATTCGGAATTATGGTGCCGCCTTCGGCGGAGGATTTGAAATATCGCGCGAAGCGCGCACGATAATTCCGCATTCCGAATTTAAAAAGGGCTGCCGGCGGCAGCCCTTGATTATTAGTTCTTTAAGCTCTGTAACGGAGCGGGAATACGTCCGCCGCGGCTGATGAACTTGCTTGCGGAGAACTTGCTTACCGGCATTACCGGAGCGCTTCCGAACAGACCGCCGAACTCTACCATGTCGCCTTCCTTCTTGCCGATGGCAGGAATTACGCGCACTGCGGTGGTCTTGCTGTTGACCATGCCGATAGCGGCTTCGTCAGCGATGATGGCGGATATGGTGTCTGCGGAGGTGTCGCCGGGAATTGCGATCATATCCAGACCTACGGAGCAAACTGCGGTCATTGCTTCCAGCTTCTCAAGGCCGAGGGAGCCCTTAACTGCTGCGTCGATCATGCCGGCGTCCTCAGATACGGGAATGAACGCGCCGGAAAGTCCGCCGACGTGGGAGGAAGCCATTACGCCGCCCTTCTTAACTGCGTCGTTGAGCATTGCGAGGCACGCGGTAGTACCGTGGCAGCCGCAGCTCTCAAGGCCGATCTCCTCGAGGATATGCGCAACGGAGTCGCCGACAGCGGGAGTCGGGGCAAGGGAGAGGTCAACGATACCGAACGGAACGCCGAGTCTCTGGGAAGCCTCCGTACCAACGAGCTGACCCATTCTTGTGATCTTGAACGCGGTCTTTTTGATGACGTCAGCTATCTCGCTGATGTTTGCGTCGGGGTGCTTGCGGAGCGCAGCGCGTACAACGCCGGGTCCGGAAACGCCTACGTTTATCTCGCAGTCGTACTCGCCAACACCGTGGAATGCGCCCGCCATGAAGGGGTTATCCTCCACTGCGTTGCAGAATACAACTATCTTTGCAGCGCCGAAGTAGCTGTTGTCCTTGGTAGCCTTCGCGGCGTCAAGTATCACCTGACCCATCATAGCTACTGCGTCCATGTTGATGCCTGCCCTTGTGGAGCCGATGTTAACGGAGGAGCAAACGTTGCTTGTTTCAGCGAGAGCCTCCGGAATGGATTGGATAAGCTCCAGGTCGCCTGCGGAGAATCCCTTGTGGACGAGCGCGGAGTAACCGCCGAGGTAGTTTACGCCGGTGCCGTCGGCAGCGCGCTGGAGCGCCTTCGCGAACTTCACGGGGCTGCCCTTGCACGCAGCGGAGACCATCGCGATAGGCGTAACGGAGATACGCTTGTTGACTATCGGGATACCGTACTGCTTTTCGATGTCCTCGCCGGTCTTTACAAGGTTCTCAGCCTTGCGCATTATCTTGTCGTATACCTTGTCGCAAGCCTTGTCGATGTCGCTGTCGATACAGTCGAGAAGGGAGATACCCATTGTGATGGTACGGATATCCAGATTCTCCTCCTGTATCATCTTTATCGTTTCTAAAATATCGGTCGAATTCAGCATTTGTCGGTGTTCTCCTTATCAGATTCTGTGCATCGCGTTGAAGATGTCCTCGTGCATAACATGTACCTGAAGACCCATGTCGCTGCCTGCTTTTGTCAGCTTGTCAGCGAAGTCGATGTAGTCGATGTTGAGCTTAGAGATCTCGATCATCATTGTCATTGCGAACAGATCCTGCATGATGGTCTGTGTAACGTCCATTACGTTTGCATTGTGCTCTGCGCAGATACCGCTGACCTTTGCCAGAATACCTACAGTGTCCTTACCGATAACAGCTACTACGGCTCTCATACTTGTCCTCCTTGTCTGCGGGCATGTCATTATGTATAAAATTATGCACCGCGACCCTTGAATTTTTATCTTTCTTATCTATTATACTAAAAAAAACTGAAAAAGTAAATGTATTCATAGACAAATTTAAAAATTTGTGATAAAATAATAAAAAAAGCATTTGAAAGAGTAATATTATAGTCACTTTTTCAAATCAGACACAGAACAGAAGAAGGTAGACAAATGGAAACTGAAATACTCCGCCATATCCCGGCGGATATCCATAACCATTCCACCCTCTCCCCGGACGGCTGCGACGAGCCGATGAGAATGGCGGAGCGAGCCTGCGGGCTGGGAATAAAGCACTTTGCGCTGACGGATCATATTGAATGCGAAAAGCTGGAAAGCTGGGATTATGCAGGTGCGATAGCAAGGTCACACGATGTGTTCCTTGAGATACAGGAGCGCTTCCGCGGGAAGATGGAGGTATACTACGGCGCGGAGCTTGGACAGGCGCTGTTCAACCTGCCCGCCGCTGAAAAGATACTCGCGGAGCATGACTACGATTTCGTGTTAGGCTCCACGCACTGCACCCGCACTTACCCGCGCCTTGATCGCGTACCCGACAGCGACGAGGACAGGTACCGCTGCCTTGACGAGTATTTCAATGAGGAACTTCGTCTTGCTGAGTGGGGCAGGTTCTGCTCGCTGTCGCACCTGACTTTCCCGCTGCGCTTCATCAGCGGCGACGTGGGCGGTCACGAGGTCGATATGAGCCGCTACAGCGCGATAATCGACAAAATACTGGAAACAATAATCCGGCAGGGTATCGCCCTGGAGGTAAATTCCGCCGGCATACGCAAGGGGCTGCACGTCCCTATGCCGAATGCGGAGTACGTCAAGCGTTACTACGACAAGGGCGGCAGAATGGTGACGGTCGGTTCCGACGCGCACCGGGTCGCAGACGTCGCGGCGGACGTTCCGCAGGTGTACGGCATGCTGCGGGATATCGGATTCACCGAGGTATGCGTTTTCAGGAAGAAACAGCCCATATTTGTTTCTATAAATTAAAATAGCTTAAAAGGCGGCAGAAAGCAGTCAGATCTCAGCCGGGCATTGTGCCTGACGGCGTAAACGGCTGTTTATCGCCAGCTTGAACAGGAGGATAATGCAATGACACCTACCAACAAGAAGTTACTTGCCTTATTAAAGCAGAACGCGCGGCTCTCCAACGCGGAGCTTTCCACCATGCTCGGCATTTCCGAGCAGGAGGTCGCAGCAGGCATAAAGGAGCTTGAGGCTTCCGGAATAATCATCGGCTACGCAGCCATCGTCAATGAGGAAAAGGCTGACGACAACGCTGTGACCGCAATAATCGAACTGAAGGTCACCCCGTTCAAGGACAGGGGCTTTGACGACCTCGCACACACCATCATGCAGTACGAGGAGGTAGACAGCGTGTTCCTGCTTTCCGGCGCGAACGACCTGTCCATCACCATCACCGGCACGAGCCTGAGAAAAGTCGCTCTGTTCGTTTCCGAGCGGCTCGCAGTGCTTGACGGAGTTCTGTCCACCACGACCCACTTCGTACTGAGAAGATACAAGGAGAAGAACCACGTTTTCAGCGAGGAACACTCCGATGAAAGGAGCCTGGTTTCCCCGTGATAGACTATGATAAGGTAATCCCTGAAAAAATAAGGGGTATTCAGCCGTCAGGCATTCGTAAATTTTTCGACATCGCTCAGCAGGTGGAGGGAGTTATCTCCCTGTCCGTCGGCGAGCCGGATTTCAAGACCCCGTGGGCTGCAAGAAAAGCCGCTATAGGCGTCCTTGAAAAGGGCAGGACTGCATATACTGCAAACGCAGGTCTTATTCAGCTCCGCGAGGAGATCTCAAAGTACCTGCTCAACTTCATACACACAGAATACGACCCCAACGGCGAGATAATCGTCACCGTCGGCGGTTCCGAGGCTCTCGACCTTGCAATGCGCGCGCTGATACAGCCCGGCGACGAGGTACTGGTTCCGGAGCCGAGCTTCGTGTGCTATTCCCCGATAATCACGGTCTGCGGCGGAACCCCCGTTCCGATAGTCATGACCGAGGAGGACAAGTTCAAGCTCCGTGCTGACGCGCTCAAGGCGAAGATAACTCCGCGCACCAAGGCGCTGATACTGCCGTTCCCGAACAACCCGACCGGCTCCATAATGCGCCGCGGCGAGCTTGAGGCTGTCGCAGAGGTGCTCCGCGGCACCGACATCATGATAATCTCCGATGAGATATACTCCGAGATGACCTACGGCGGCGAGAAGCACGTTTCCATCGCCGAGATAGACGGCATGAGGGAGCGCACCATCGTTGTAAACGGATTCTCCAAGACCTACGCCATGACCGGCTGGAGACTCGGCTACTGCGCAGGACCGAAGCCCGTGATGAAGCAGATGCTGAAACTCCACCAGTACTGCATAATGAGCAGCCCGACGGTCAGCCAGTACGCCGCAATCACGGCTCTCACCCAGTGCCGCGACGACGTTGACAGAATGCTCGAGGAGTACGACATGCGCCGCAGGCTGGTGGTAAAGGGCTTCAATGATATGGGGCTTACCTGCTTCGAGCCGGAGGGCGCGTTCTACGTGTTCCCCTGCATAAAGTCAACCGGAATGAAGTCGAGCGAATTCTGCGAGAAGCTGATATACAGCAAGAAGGTCGCGGTAGTTCCCGGAAGCGCATTCGGCGAGAGCGGCGAGGGCTATGTAAGAGTTTCCTATGCGTACTCAGTGCAGCACATCACTACTGCGCTCCAGCGCATAAAGGAATTCGTAGAGGAGCTTAAAAAGTGAGAATCGCGAGCGGGATACGGATCTATAAGCTGAATGCATACGCAAAGCTGAATCTGTATCTCGATATCACCGGAAAGCGCGACGACGGCTACCACCTTCTTGAGACCGTAATGCAGAGCATTTCCCTTGCCGATGAAGTGACTGTTGTGGTCAGCGCCGGGAACGGCATAACGCTGTCCGTCAGCCGGGAGGATATCCCCACGGACGGCCGCAACACCGCTTTCCGCGCCGCTGAGCTGTTCCTGGAAAAAGCGGGGGCTTCCGGCTCGGTCTGCATTGATATCGAAAAGCGTATTCCCAGCGGCGCTGGTATGGGCGGCGGCAGCGCAGACGCTGCGGCAGTCCTGAAAGCGCTGAACACTGCGTTCGGAGAGCCGCTGTCCGAATCGGAGCTGCTCGGGATCGCAGCGCAGGTCGGCGCGGACGTTCCGTTCTGCCTTATCGGCGGGACTAAGCTGTGCCGGGGTATCGGCGAACAGATGTCGGATATCCCAGTGACCGAGGGCGTGTTCCTTGTTGTAAAGCCGGAATTCGGCTGCCCTACTGGGGAAGCGTACCGGAAGTACGACGAAAGCCCGCTTGAAATTCACGGCGGTCTGGAGCGTTTCACCGCAGGGCTGCCCGGAAATTACGCCCCTGAAATGTACAACGTATTCCAGAAGCTGTATTCCGATCGGCGCATTGAGGATATCTGCGACCGGCTGACCGCGCTCGGCGCTAAGGGCGCAATGCTCACCGGGAGCGGCTCGGCGGTATTCGGCGTATTTGATAACGAAGCGAATGCAAAGCGCGCGTCCGGAGAGTTCACGGGCTGCTTTACGGCGGTCTGCGGGTGCGTCCGGGAGGGCGTTTCCATCACAGAAAGGGAGGTACTATGATCAAGGTTCAGAACAATATCGGTACGATAACCATTTCGCAGGATTACTTCACATCGCTCATAGGAAGCACCGTGACAGGCTGCTTCGGCGTTGTTCAGATGAATATCAGCAGCGCAAAGCAGACGATACTTGCGGCGCTGCCCTTCGTAAAGAAGAAAAGCTACGAGCGCGGCATAAGCGTCCGCGCAGGGCGTGACAAGCTGGTGGTAGACCTCCACATCACGGTGCTTTACGGCGTGAATGTAGGCACTGTGGTGAAGAGCATCATCAACAAGGTGAAGTACGTTATGGAAGAAAGCACGGGCATTTCCGTTGAGCGCGTGAATGTCTACGTTGACGAAATAAAGACATAAGGTCACCTCTAAAAACCTTGTTTGAGTGAAAATGTGTATAGCACACCGCCTGCTTCTTCAAACCTCCTCGTAAGGCATACAGCCTTACTTCGTCGGCTTTCATCGCATTCGGCGCACTCTACCCATTTTCCCTTTTCAAACCGGTTTTTAGAGGTTCCCATAATAAAACAGGAAGGGATATCACATAAAATGACACTTACAGGAAAGCTGTTCCGTGACGCGGTTATATCAGGAGCAAACAACATTGCCAACAACCGCGCTGCGGTCGATGAGCTGAACGTATTTCCCGTGCCGGACGGCGATACCGGCACAAACATGTCCATGACCATCGGCAACGCACTGCCTGAACTGAAGGCGGCGGGCGACGGTATCTCCGCAGGCGACGCCGCAAAGCTGACTGCTTCAGCAATGCTGAGGGGCGCGCGCGGAAACTCCGGCGTTATTCTGTCGCTTATTTTCCGCGGACTTTCAAAGGGTCTCGCCGGTCAGGCGGAGGCGGACGCAAAAATGCTGTCCGACGCGTTCAAGCTGGGCGTTGACGCAGCGTACAAGTCCGTAATGAAACCAACCGAGGGCACCATACTCACCGTTGTAAGGGAAGCATGGGAGAACACGAAGGATTCAGCGCAGGAGGGCGGCGACGCTGCCGAATTCCTTGCGAAATTCATCGGAGAAGGCGAAAAGAGCCTTGCGAATACTCCGGAGCTGCTCCCGGCGCTGAAAAAGGCGGGCGTAGTTGACGCGGGCGGCAAGGGTCTGCTGGTTATCCTCAGCGGAATGCAGCAGGTTATCTCCGGCGGCGGGATGATACGCTCCGAGGAGGAAACGAAGCCCTCCGCACCGGCGGCTGTTGCGGCTGCGGGCGCGGCTCAGGAGGATATCAAGTTCGCGTACTGCACTGAGTTCATCGTAAACAAGAAGCCCGGCGCAAAGGACGCGACAGCGCTGCGCGCGTTCCTCGAGACCATCGGCGACTGCGTTGTAGTGGTCGACGACGATGACATCATCAAGGTGCACGTTCACTCCAACCACCCCGGCAAGGCGATCGAGGAGGGCATAAAGTTCGGCGAGCTGACCAAGATGAAGATAGAGAACATGCGCGAGCAGCATCACAATATCATCAAGGCGGACGAGGCTGTCCAGAAGAACCGCAAGGTTCCCGTGAAGCCCGAGAAGGACTTCGGATTTGTTGCAGTTGCGGCGGGCGCGGGTATCGAGGCGCTGTTCCGCGACCTTGGAGCCGACAGCGTAGTACGCGGCGGTCAGACGATGAATCCATCCACGGAGGATATCCTGGAGGCGATAGGACAGACTCCGGCGAATAACGTGTTCGTCCTGCCGAATAATAAGAACATCATCATGGCAGCGGAGCAGGCAGTTTCACTCGCGGACAGGAACGTATGCGTCCTCCAGTCGAGGAGCATTCCGCAGGGCATAACCGCGCTGATGAATTTCGACCCCGGCGCTGATTTCGTCACCAACCGCAGCAACATGACCGACGCACTCGACAGGGTGCAGAGCGGTCAGATAACCTTTGCGGTGCGCGACAGCGAGTACGACGGCCACAAGATAAAGCAGGGCGAGATCCTCGCGATGGACAACGGCAAGATCGTGTTCACCGAGAAGGACGTCACAAAGGCGCTGGTGAAGCTCACAAAGCGCCTGGTGAACAGCTCCAGCAGCTTTATCACCGTGATGTACGGTTCCGATGTCAGCGACGAGGCGGCGAATGCGGCTTACGAGCAGCTCCGCGCGCGTATCAGCGACAGCATCGACATCAACCTTGTAAACGGCGGTCAGCCGGTATATTACTATATCATTTCTGTTGAGTAAATGGATATCACCTATCTCAAGGGCGTAGGCCCCAAACGGGCGGAATTGTACAGGAAGCTCGGCATTGAAACTGCGGAGCAGCTCATAGAGCTGTATCCGCGGGATTATGTCGATCTCACCGCTCCGGTAACAGTTGCACAGGCGCACATCGGCGAGGTATGCGCCTTTCGCGCTTTTGTAATGAGCAAGAAATCCCCGTTCAACGAGTACGCGAGAATGGCTCTGTACAAGGCGGAGCTTTCAGACGGCACCGGGAATATCACGGCGGTGTTCTTTAATACAAAATACGCGTTCGGCAGGTTGGAAACAGGCAGGGAGTACATCTTCTACGGCAAAATAACCGGCGACGAGATTCGAAAGCAGATCAGCACGCCGCTGTTCGTGGACGTTTCCGAGAACGTGCTTATGCCGAAATATCCGCTTACCGCCGGGCTTTCCAACAACATGGTGTCGGCGAACGTAAAGACCGCGTTGCAGCAGGTGACTGTCGCTGAGAGCCTTCCGCAGCCGCTTATTGAAAAGCTCGGGCTGCTCCCGCGGGAGACCGCGGTAAGACAGATACACTTCCCGCGCACCCGGCAGGAGTATACAGAAGCGCGCCGCCGTCTGGTGCTCGAGGAGCTGCTGACCCTGAAACTGGGGTTGTCCGTGATGAAGCGCCGGGGCAGGGAGCATACCGGCGCAGTCATGAAGCCGGCGGATATAACTCCGCTGTGGAGGGCGCTGCCGTTCGAACCTACGAACGCGCAGAAAAACGCCGTCCGGGACTGTATCGCGGATATGCAGCGGGAATTCCCGATGAACCGGCTGATACAGGGCGACGTTGGCAGCGGCAAGACGCTGGTGGCTGCGGCTGCGGCGTATTTCGCGTTCCTGAACGGCCACGGAACCATGGTGATGGCTCCCACGGAGGTTCTGGCGCAGCAGCATTACAAGACCTTCACCGAAATGCTCTCCGGGCTTGGCGTGCGGGTGGAGCTGCTTTCCGGCAGTCTTACCGTCAAGGAGAAAAACGACGTCCGCCGCCGCGCGGAATCCGGAGAGATAGACGTGCTGATAGGCACCCAGGCGCTTATCCAGAAAACCTCCGCTATGAGTTCCGCCGGGCTTGTTATCGTCGATGAGCAGCACCGCTTCGGAGTTTCGCAGCGCAGCACCCTCGCCGAAAAGGGGAAAGCGCCGCATATCCTTGCGATGTCCGCAACGCCGATACCGCGCACGCTGGCGCTGATAATCTACGGCGACCTTGACGTTTCCATACTGGGCGAAATGCCGAAGGGAAGGCTCCCGGTAAAGACCTACGCAGTTGACGGAAGCTTCCGGCTGAGGGTGTACAATTTCATTAAGAAACACATTGCCGCCGGGCGGCAGGCGTACATCGTCTGCCCGCTGGTGGAATCTTCCGAGGGCAAGAGCGAGAAGGCGAGCGCGATAGAGTACTACGACCGGCTCGTGAACGGAGATTTCCGGGATATCCCGACGGGATTGCTCTACGGAAAGCTGAAACAGTCGGAAAAAGAGCAGGTCATGTCGGATTTCAAGGCGGGGAAGCTCAAACTGCTGGTTTCGACTACCGTTATCGAGGTCGGTATCGACGTCCCAAACGCGGTGGTGATACTCATTGAAAATGCGGAGCAGTTCGGGCTTTCGCAGCTCCATCAGCTCCGCGGACGCGTCGGAAGAGGCAGCGAGCAGAGCTTCTGCGTGCTCATGACCGACAACCGCAGCGACTACACAAAAGCGCGAATGGACGCGATGGTGCGCACTACGAACGGCTTTGAAATTGCGCAGGAGGACCTGGAACTGCGGGGTCCCGGAAACTTTTTCGGCAGGGAGCAGCACGGTCTGCCGCCGCTGAAGGTGGCGGATATCGCGGACGACGCGGGGCTTCTCACCGAGGCGGACAGGGTTTCAGCCGCGATACTGTCGGCTGACCCACAGCTAACAAGACCGGAAAACGAGCTTCTGCGGCGCAATGTTGAGCGCCTTTTCGGCGGCAGCGGAGAATACGGCTGGAATTAAAGGAGATACAATGTCAGAACTGGAGCTTAAAATGGAACGCTGGCGCTATCCGCGTTTCTTCACGGAGAACATTTCGGATACTGCGGCGGTGCTTGACCGAGAGGATTCCAAGCATGTTTCCCAGGTGCTGAGAATGCGCCCGGGCGAATTCGCGGTGATATGCGACGGAAAGGGCACAGATTACCTCGGCAGGCTTGAGAGCGCCGAGGGCGAATGCGTATTTGAAATACTCGAAAAATCGCCGAATCAGGCGGAGCCGAGCGTACATCTGCGGCTGTTTCAGGCAATGCCGAAGGGCGACAAGATGGATTTCATCGTGCAGAAAGCCGTGGAGTGCGGCGCGTGCGAGGTGGTTCCGTTTATTTCAAAGAGGTGCGTTTCCCGCCCGGACGCGAAGCAGCTCACGAAAAAGACTGAGCGCTGGCAGCGCATAGCCTACGAAGCCGCAAAGCAGTGCGGCAGGGGAATTATCCCGCAGGTCGGTTCGACTATAGATATTTCTAATATACCGGCGCTCATATCTCCGGAGAATACGGGCATACTATTCTACGAATGCGCGGAAACTCCGCTGCGCGAGGCGGTCGTGGAGTTCACGCGCAATATCGACATCGTTATCGGCAGCGAGGGCGGATTTGAGCAGTCCGAAGCGGAAAAGCTCATCGCGGCGGGGCTGAAATGCGCCTCTCTCGGCAAGCGTATCCTGCGCTGCGAGACCGCTCCGATAGCGGCAATTTCAGTTTTGATGAATATGACAGGAAACATGTGAATTTTTTGGCACATCTGACTAAAATTCCGCCTGACACTTGAAAAAAACCTGAAATGGGTATATACTATACAATACAGGAAGAAAAAATTGGACTGCGGCTTCGGCGTTTTTCGCGTCCGCAGTATGTTATTGAACTATGGAGGTATTGTCATGAAGGGTTTAGGCATTGCTCTCGTTGGTATCCTTGCTGTAGCAGGCGGTATCGCAGCAGCTACTATTATCACTAAGAAGAAGCTCGAGAAGGAAAACGACGAGGACTACTACGACGACTGGGACGACGATGGCGCTGACTTCGACTTCGATGAGGACGAGGACATCACCGATATCGAGGAGGAGCCCGATGACGCTCCCGTTGAGGACAAAAAGACCGCTCCCGCTGAGGAAACCAGAAAGGTAGTCGAGGAGGAAGAAGCTCCCGAGACCAGCGAGAAGCTCTGATCAGGTTACGGCATTTAAACTGCATACTTGTGCGGTGGTGCGAAGGCATTGCCGCATTTTGTTGTCCGGAGGGATTTTATGAAGAAATTACTTGCTGTCTGTCTTGCGGCCGGAATACTTACCATCACTGGCTGTTCCGCTGACACGGTGGCGGGTATCACGGAGCAGTCGCAGTTTCAGCGCGGTGAAGCTGACTCCGCAAGCCAGGCTGAGCAGACCGGAACGGCTGCGGCTTCTGCATCTGCGGCGGTACGTTCCGCTGAACAGACCGGAGAAACGCACGAGCTTTCCGAGCCTGATGAGCCGTTTGTAACTGCTGAGACCGCTGAAACTGCGGAGCCAGTCGACCCGGTGAAGCTGGTGGAAGCGCTCGGAAGTGAATACCTCGGGCTTCCCGACAGCGATAAAGTCTATATTTACCGCAACCTCAACGAGCAGCGCGAGATAAACGGAGAACGGCTCTACGGCGTATCCTGCTACGATGAGGGGGATTCGCTGGATTTCATCTGCGATATCTGGGTGAATTCCGACGGAAGCCGCGCATACCGCCAGTACGGCGAGGATTACCGGCTGCTTCCCGAATCACAGGCGTATTCCAGGTTCGACCCCGAAACGCAGCTTCCGGCGGATATTTTCGCGGAGGCAAACGCGCTTTACGCCGCAGTTTACGGGGAACTCCCGTACGACCAGGGAAGCGGTGCGCTTCCATCGGAGCGCGGGAATTACTACCGTGTGACGGGTCAGCTGGACACCAAGGGAAAGCTCAATGCGGCGCTGGAGCGCTTCTTTACCGGGGATATTCTGGATACCCTATCGGAAGGCTCGGATAACGTCATTGCCGACGAAGAGGGCGCGCTTTACGTGCTGGAGCATTCCGGCGGTAATATATCGTATCTCGGCACGGAATACACGCTGACGACGCTGACCGACGACGCTGCGGTGTTCACGGGGACTTCCCGGTTTGAGTACGAGGCGGGGAGCATTACCGAAAAGAAAATCACGTGCAGAGCCGTGAAAACCACCACCGGGTGGAGATTCACCCTGTTCAGACTTCCTTACTAATACAGCAAAGGCTGCCGGAAACGGCAGCCTTTGTTTATATTGCGAATAAGTTTTGCAGGGTCTTATCTGTGGAGGGTGAACCTTCCGACCAGGGACTTCATGGTATTAGCCTGACCTGCAAGCTCCTCGGCTGCGGCGGCGCTCTGCTCAGATGCAGCGGAGTTGTTCTGCGTTACGGTAGAAAGCTGCTCCACGCCCTGGGTTACCTGCTCGATAGCCTCGGACTGGCTCTGTGAGTTCTTTGAGATGTCGTCGATCGAGGTGACGATATCGTCTATGCTGTTCACTACAGTGTGGAGGGATTCCGCGGTCTGGTTTGCTATCTCTGAGCCGTTCTCGACTGCTTCCATCGTCTTGCTGATGAGCGCCGCGGTGTTCTGGGAAGCTTCCGCAGACTTGGAGGCAAGGTTCCTTACCTCGTCGGCTACTACTGCAAAGCCCTTTCCGGCTTCGCCTGCGCGTGCGGCTTCAATGGCTGCATTGAGCGCCAGTATGTTGGTCTGGAATGCGATATCTTCGATGGTCTTGATTATCTCACTTATCTCGTCGGTGTTATGGTTGATATCCTGCATTGCAGCAAGCATATCATTCATGCGCTGGTTGCTCAGGTTGGCTTCTCTGCCGATGGAGTTCATGCTGGTGTTGGCTAGCTCTGCCTCTTTAGCGTTCTTCTTTATCTGCTCGGAAATGTCGGCGATGGTTGCGGAAAGCTCCTCGATAGAGCCTGCCTGTTCGGTGGAGCCAGCTGCCAGCGACTGTGCGCCGACGGATACCTGATCAGCGCCGGTAGCGACCTGATCTGCTGCGAGATCGATATCAACGAGGGTGCTGTTGAGGGAGTTCGTGATGTTGTCAAGCGCTGCCTTGAGCTTTGCGAACTGCCCTTTATAATCCATTGTCAGCGCGATGTCAAGATTGCCGTCTGCAATCTGATCCAGCACGGAGGAGATTTCTGTTATGTAATCGGAATAATTGCGCAGTCTGTCTGTTGTCTTGCCGAAGTTCTCTGCGAGGTCGCCGATATCGTCGTTGGAGGTACGCTCAACAGTAACATCGAACTGACCGTCCGCGATTTTTGCGGCAGCGTCTGTAAGGGAATTTATCGGTTGAGTCATCTTTCTGGTGATGAACAGCGCGATAGTTACGGCAACCGCAGAAACAATGAGAATAGTCACGATTATCATTGTGAGAAGCTGGCTGGTCTGCTTGAATATCTCCGAGTCATCGGCAGTTACTATGAACTTCATGCCGTTTCCAAGAGTGGTGAATACCGCGCGGCGGTTCACACCGCTGATTTTTTCTTTGGTCATTCCGGAGCTGTTCTGGTTTGAAAGATCGTTTATCATGGAGCCGATATTGCTGTTTGGAATGTCGGCGAGGTTGGTTCCAAAGTCGATTTCCGGACAGTACATAATGCTGCCGGAATCATCAGTGATTATCGGCATGTAGGTTGAGTATTCCTCAGACTGCACCGCGATGTCCTGAATCATTGTGAAATCGATATCCATGCCGATTATGCCGACGTTCGTGCCGTCTACGAACAGCGGAACTACATAAGATATCATGTATATTCCTACGTTTTCATTGAGGTATGGAGACATCCACGTTGCCTTGCCGTTGTTTACCGGGGTGTAGTACCAGCCGACATGAGCGATATCACTCTTGTCGTAGATGCTGAAATCCGTCGGGGTAACGCTCTGGAATGGATCTGTAGTATTGTTCCTGGTCATGAAAAGGCCAGATGTAGGCTCGGTGAAATCCGGATTGTATCTGAGGTATGCGCAGACCGCACCCTCGGTGTTGGAAGCGGAGTTCATCAGCGTCTGCTCCATATTTGAGGTGTAGTCTGAAACATAGCTGGAATCGGTCTTGAACTTGTTGAAATCCCCGATTGAGTTAAGCGCGATATCGGACAGCGTGTCCACTGACAGCTCGACTTTGCCGAGATATGCTTCGATGTCCGCTGCAATGTTGTTGCATTCTGCGGTCATTATTGCTTCGGCGTTGCTTGTCATGAACTGGCTGGAATCAACGAGCGACAAAGCGCCGACAGCTATAGACGATACAACTGTACATGCTGCGACCATTATACCTATTTTTTTAGTAATAGTCATAATCTGCCTCCCAAAAAATTCGCATTATTTCATTATCCGGGCATTTGATTGCGCGGATAACTACTTTTAGCGTAATTATACCACAATATGAAAGAAATTTCAATATTATTTATAAAAAATATGTAACAAGTGTTGCAGTAGTGTTAATGGATCGCTGATGTCCACCTCTAAAAAATGTTTCTTAAATAATACTTGAAATATAATAAAAAAAGTGCTACAATGAAGAGAACGTATTTTCGTATCAACTAACAGAGGAGACAGTCAAAAATGAAATTAGGCATGGTAGGTCTGCCGAATGTCGGCAAGAGCACCCTTTTCAACGCACTCACAAACGCAGGCGCAGAGTCCGCTAATTATCCGTTCTGCACCATTGAGCCTAACGTCGGCATAGTATCTGTTCCGGACGAGCGTCTTGACAAGCTCGCCGAAATGTACAATCCTGAGAAGTTCACTCCGGCTACGCTGGAGTTCGTGGACATTGCCGGCCTTGTAAAGGGGGCTTCCAAGGGCGAGGGTCTTGGCAACAAGTTCCTTTCCAATATCCGCGAGGTGGACGCCATCGTGCACGTTGTCCGCTGCTTCCAGGACGATAACATAATCCACGTTGACGGCAGCATCGGCGCCGCAAGGGATATCGAGACCATCAACCTTGAGCTGATATTCTCCGACCTTGAGATACTCGACCGCCGTATCGACCGCGCAAAGAAGGCGGTAAAGGGCGATAAGTCGCTCCAGAAGGAAGTTGATTTCTTCGAGGCTCTGAAGGCTCATCTTGAGAACGGAAAGTCCGCCCGCAGCTACGACTTCACCGAGGATGAGCGCGCAATGCTCAAGGATACTCCGCTGCTTTCCAATAAGCCTGTCATCTATGCTGCAAACCTTTCAGAGGCTGATTTCACCGGCGATATCAACAGCAATAAGGAATACCAGGCAGTCTGCGCCATCGCAAAGGAGGAGAACGCGGAAGTCCTGCCTATCTGCGCGCAGATCGAGGCTGAGATTTCCGGTATGAGCGACGAGGACAAGGAGCTGTTTCTTGCGGATATGCACCTTGAAAGCTCCGGTCTCGCAAGAATAATCAAGACCGGCTATCATCTGCTGGGTCTGATCTCCTACCTTACCGCAGGCCCGCAGGAGGTGCGCGCGTGGACGATCACCCGCGGCACGAAGGCTCCGCAGGCAGCCGGAAAGATCCACACCGACTTTGAGAAGGGCTTTATACGCGCTGAGATCGTTGCATTCGACGATCTTATGAAGTGCGGAAGCATGGCGGCGGCAAAGGAAAAGGGGCTTGTACGCCTTGAAGGCAAGGACTACGTTATGCAGGACGGAGACGTTACACTGTTCCGCTTCAACGTATAACTGCCGGACAGACTGACGAAGCGAGGCAACGATGAACAAGATCATCCGAGGGCGCAATGCCAACAACAAAAAAGTTAAGACCCTGTTCATCGCTCAGGTGGTGCTTGGAGTCATGCCTGTGCTGCTGCTGATTCTTTTCGTCTGGAAGAAGATGTACCAGACTCCTATAGTGGGTACGGTTTTCATAATTCTTATATTTCTGTGCAACCTTGCCTATGCGTTCTTAGCGCGGTGGTATGCCGTGCTGCATTCCGGCGTGAAGGGGGAGCGCAGGCTGTTCCGGACGGTGAAGAAGCTCCATGGGACAAACATCGTGTTCCACAATCTGCCGGTGCGGTATAAGCGCGGGCGTTCAGAACTTGACATGCTGATAGTGTGCCATGCCGGAGTCCTCATAATTGAGGTGAAGAACCATTCCGGAACCATCTCCGGAAGCTGGAGGGACGACAAGTGGACGCAGCGCAAACACTACCGCGACGGCAAGGTCACGGAGACAATGATGGATAATCCGATAAAGCAGATGCGCCGCCAGCGCGACATTGTAAAGAGCATTCTGACCGCTGCGGGGGAGAATGTGTGGATAGATTCCGTGCTGTATTTCTCGTCGCCGAATGCAAAGCTGAAGATTTCCCTGCGCGAGAGCGACTATGTATGCTGCGAAAGCGCTGAGCTGTTGGAGTTCCTGAAAAGCTACGACAGCGGAGAAACGCTTTCCAAGAGCCGCATGGAGCATATCGCGCAGATACTCCGGGAAAGTTCAGGAGTATGAGACAGCAGCCTGTTGTCTCACTTGACAAACCGCTTTATAAGTGGTATAATAAAAATATGCTGGGGGGACTCCTTGGAGTTGAGAGGGCGCAGCGCCCGACCCTTTGAACCTGTTGGTTAATACCATCGTAGGGAAGCCGTGATGAATCAGCTTTTCAGGACTTCTGCTATTGTTTTGCGGGAGTCCTTTTTCATTAGGAGGTACCACGATGAAAAACTGCCTTACCATTGCCGGCTCGGATTGTTCCGGCGGCGCGGGTATACAAGCAGACCTCAAGACGTTTTCCGCGCTTGGCTGCTATGGAATGAGCGTTATAACTTCCGTTTTCGCCGAGAATACGCACGCGCTGCTGTCCAGCATGAGCGTTTCACAGGAGGTCATAGCCGACCAGCTGGAAGCGGTGTTCTCTGATATCCGGGTAGACGCCGTAAAGATAGGCGTGCTGCCGGATACCGGCGCTATGCGGGCGGTGGCTGCGGCTCTGTTCAAGTATAAGCCGGAGATCGTCGTGTGCGACCCGGTAATAGCTGCTACGGCGGGCGGGGAGCTGATGAACAGTTCCGCGCTTGGCGCGTTCATCAATGGAATTATCCCGCTGTGCAGCCTGCTCACTCCGAATATCCCGGAGGCGGAAACGCTGCTTTCCTTCCATATCGAGAACGTCACCGACATGAAGGCGGCGGCGCTCAGCCTGTTTGCGCACGGCGCGGGAGCAGTGCTCATCAAGGGCGGACACCTCACCGGCGACGCTACGGACGTGCTGTTCGACGGAAAGGAGTTCAGCATTTTCACGCATGAGCGGCTCGACAGGAAGTCGACCCACGGAACCGGCTGTACGCTGTCGTCGGCGATAGCGGCGTATCAGGCGCAGGGGAAGCCCCTCCCGGAAGCGGTGAGCCTTGCGAAGGACTACCTCACCGGCGCGATAGAACACGGACTGGATATCGGAAACGGACACGGTCCCACGGATCATTTTTACCGTCTGTTTCCGGAAAGGACATAACATGAGAGAATACAAAACACAGATGGAAGCCGCAAAGAAGGGCATAATCACCCCTGAAATGCAGACCGTTGCGGCAAAGGAATACATGGAGCCGGAGAAGCTCCGCGAGCTGGTCGCTAAGGGCTGGGTAGCTATCCCGGCCAACGTGAACCACACATCGCTTTCCGCCGAGGGCGTAGGCTCCGGGCTGAAAACCAAGATCAACGTTAACCTGGGCATTTCCGGCGACTGCAAGGACTACACCATGGAAATGCAGAAGGTCGACATGGCGATAAAGTTCGGCGCGGAGGCAATAATGGATCTTTCCAACTACGGCAAGACCAACACTTTCCGCAAGCAGCTCATCGAGCGTTCGCCGGCTATGATAGGCACCGTTCCGATGTACGACGCGATCGGCTACCTTGACAAGGATCTGCTTGAGATATCCGCTGAGGACTTCCTCAAGGTCGTACGCGCCCACGCTGAGGAAGGCGTCGACTTCATGACTATCCACGCCGGAATAAACCGCCGTGCAATAGAGGCGTTCCGCCGCGACCCGCGCAAGATGAACATTGTATCCCGAGGAGGCTCCCTGCTGTTCGCGTGGATGATGATGACCGGCAACGAGAACCCGTTCTATGAGCATTACGATGAAGTCCTCGATATTCTGCGCGAGTATGACGTTACCATCTCGCTCGGCGACGCGCTGCGCCCCGGCTGTATCGACGACGCCACCGACGCGGGTCAGATCTCCGAGCTTATCGAGCTTGGAGCGCTCACCGAACGCGCATGGGCAAAGGACGTTCAGGTAATGGTAGAAGGTCCTGGACACATGGCGATGAACGAGATAGAGGCAAACATGAAGCTTGAGAAGCGTATCTGCCACAACGCTCCGTTCTATGTACTGGGGCCGCTTGTGACTGATATTTTCCCCGGCTACGACCACATCACCTCCGCTATCGGCGGCGCGATCGCAGCGGCAAGCGGTGCGGATTTCCTGTGCTATGTAACTCCTGCGGAGCATCTCCGCCTGCCCGACCTCAACGACGTTAAGGAGGGCATAATCGCCAGCAAGATAGCAGCCCACGCCGCAGACATCGCGAAGGGAATCCCCCACGCCCGCGACAAGGACAACGAGATGGCGGCGGCACGCCACAAGCTTGACTGGGAGGAGATGTTCAAGGTAGCCGCAGACCCGGATAAGGCTCGCGCTTACTTTGAGAGCGTACCTCCGGCTGACCGTCATTCCTGCTCGATGTGCGGCAAGATGTGCGCAGTCCGCACAACCAACATGATACTTGAGGGCAAGGAAGTCAAGTTCTGCACAGAAAAATAAGGTCACCTCTAAAAACCTTGTTTGAGTGAAAATGTGTATAGCACACCGACTGCTTCTTCAAACCTCCTCGTAAGGCATACAGCCTTACTTCGTCGGCTTTCATCGCATTCGGCGCACTCTACCCATTTTCCCTTTTCAAACCGATTTTTAGAGGTTCCCATAAAATATTAATTCGGAATTCTTAATTCGGAATTATTGTTTCCGCTTCGCGGATATATTTCAAATGAGTAATCAATAGTGAAAAAGCGGATTTCTGCGATTCCTCCTTTGTATGATCCTTTTGGAATACCGCGCGAAGCGCGCTCCATAATTCCGAATTCCGCATTCCTAATTCCGAATTTATTATTGCCCCCGGCGGGGAGCGCCGTCCGGGGTTTATTCCAGCGAGGGAACGCGTGTTTCGCGGTGAGAGGATACTTCTGAGTATCGACCGGCAGTACGGATAATCCGTATTGTAACGCATTTGTGCGTGCGCCGGGATAACTCTGCCCTGCGCCGCGCAGGAAAGAGGTATCTTATGAAAAAGACAAACATCAGAAAGCTTGCTATGGCTGCCGTATTAGTAGCAGTCGCCGTGGTCGGATCGCTGTTCTCGTTCCCGTTCCTGGGAGCAAAGTGCAGCCCGGTTCAGCATCTTGTGAACATCATCGGCGGCGTTTATCTCGGTCCGTGGTACTCCCTCGGAGTTGCGTTCTGCGCCAGTCTGCTGCGTAATATTTTCGGACTCGGTTCGCTCATGGCGTTCCCCGGAAGCATGGTCGGTGCGTTCCTTTCCGGCGTTATGTTCCACTGGATATTCAAGGGCAAGCCGCTGGCTCTGCGCCTTCCGATGGCGTATGTCGGCGAGCTGTTCGGAACTTCCGTCATCGGCGGTATGCTGTCCTTCCCGATCGCTTATCTGATCATGAACAACACCGCTGCAACACTGTTCGGATTCGTGTTCCCGTTCTTCGCTTCCAGCGTTGTGGGAACCGTTATCGCTGCTATCGTAGTAACTTCGCTCAAGCGCGTGAAGGCGATCGACGCGTTCTTCGGCGACGTACAGCCGCAGAAATCATGAAAGGCTAAAACCTGATGACCCTTAAACAGCAAATTGCAGGAGCTCTCGCGGATATGCGCGGGAGCTCTCCGTTGATACACTGCATTACGAATTACGTCACGGCGGGGGACACAGCTAACATGCTGCTTGCCGCGGGTGCTTCTCCGATAATGGCGGACGACCCGTCGGAAAGCGCCGAGATAACCGCGCTGGCTCAGGGGCTGACGCTGAACCTCGGAACTCCCTCCGGCTCCCGGGTGGAGGCTATGCTGCGCTCCGGCGCGGAGGCGAACAGGCGCGGAATTCCGGTGGTATTCGACCCGGTGGGGGCGGGGTGCTCCGGATTCCGCAGGAATTCCGCCGGGGAGATACTCAGGCGGGTCAGGCTGACTGCGATACGCGGGAATCTTTCGGAGATATCCTACCTTGCGGGGTTCGAGTCCCGGGAAAACGGAGTAGATTCCTCAGAAACCCGCATAACCGCCGCAGAAGCCGCGCAGACAGCCGCAAAAAAGCTAGGCTGCGTGTGCGCAGTCACCGGAGAACGCGATGTGATTTCCGATGGAAGCCGCACTGTAACGATACTCAGCGGGACTCCACTGCTGAAAAAGGTTACGGGGGCGGGCTGTATGACCTCCGCGCTGTGTGCGGCGATGTGCACAGCTGCGGACGGCTTTGTCGGAGCCGCCGCTGGAATAGCGCTTATGGATATATGCGGCGAACTTGCGCAGGAGCGCTCAGGGCTTCCGGGGAGCTTCAGGGCGGCGCTGTTTGATTTTGCCGGGAGCATTACGCCTGAATTACTGGCAGAAAGGCTTGAAATTTATGAAAGTTGACTATACTCTGTACCTGTGCACCGACAGCGGGCTTATGTCCTGCAATACCGTTGAGGAAAGCGTTGAGCGTGCGATCCAGGGCGGTGTTTCGGTGGTGCAGCTCCGCGAGAAGGAGGCTTCTTCGCGGGAACTTTTCGAGCTTGCGAAGCGCGTCAAGCGGGTCACGGATAAATATGATGTTCCGCTTATAATCAACGACCGTCTGGACATCTGCCTTGCTGTAGACGCCGCCGGCGTCCACCTCGGGCAGGCCGACCTGCCATGCTCTGAGGCGCGGCGTATTCTCGGCGCTGAGAAGATAATAGGCGTTTCCGCAGCCACCCCGGAGGAAGCAGCAAAGGCGCAGTCCGACGGCGCCGACTACCTCGGCGTAGGAGCGGTTTTCGCGACCTCCACCAAGACCAACACGCGCCCGGTAACTGCGGAGACTATACGCGCGATACGCAGCGCGGTGGATATTCCGTTTGTGGTGATAGGCGGGGTAAATTCAGAGAACATCAGCGGGCTGTATGGTATGGGGATAAACGGCGCTGCCGTTATTTCAGCGATAATTTCTCAGCCTGATATCACCGCTGCGGCACGTAAAATGCGCCAGGCTGCGGAGCGGCTGTAATACTTCCGTAAATTGCAGGGGCTGGGAAGTCCCTGTTTTTGATATGGCGCTCTGAATCCTGCATGCTCCGGAGTGGATTTTTTCGGTGATTTCCGGGAAAGCTATTGACAATCCGACGAAAAAGGTTTACAATAATAAAGCAAATGTTAGTTAATTCTAACACTCGAAAGGAGCGTTAAAATGCATTGTAACTGTGAATCTGCATACGAGGAACACGACCTCGTTGAGTGTATAACCTCAGCGCTGGACGCCCGGGATCCGTACACAGGGAATCACTCCCGCCGCGTAGCGGATATGGCGTGTGATCTGTGCCACGTATTAGGCCTGCCGGAGGACATAACCAGGGAGATACATATTGCGGGACATCTCCATGACATAGGGAAGATAGGGATTCCGGACAAGGTACTGCTGAAGCCGGGCAGGCTCAATGACGAGGAGTGGGAGCTGATGAAGCAGCACTCGAAGATAGGCGCGGATATCCTTGCGGGGGCGCCGAAATTCGCGAGGATAGCGGCGATAATACTGCACCATCATGAGCGTTTTGATGGAAAGGGGTATCCGTTCGGCGCAAAGGGAGAGGAAATACCGCTTGGCTCGAGGATAATTGCGGTATGCGATTCCATTGACGCTATGGCGAGCAGCAGAGCGTATCGGGGCGCGCTTCCGCTGGAAACGGTGCGGAGCGAGATCGAGAAAAATTCCGGGTTGATGTATGATCCTGATGTCGCTAAGGCTATGTTGGATAATTGGCAGATCGTCGAGAATACTTATAGGTGATTACAATAAATTGTTGTTTAGAGGCGGAACGTTGCTTGTGAGAGAAAACTATTATTTAGCGGCGAGTGTTCCGCTTACTGCAATCCCAAATCGGGAGTCAAGGGGGACGCGTCCCCCTTGCGAGTCGAGGGCAGCGCCCTCGTCGCCGTCAGGCGAAACACTCCGCACGGAGTGCGGCTACTCTGCGCGCCGGCGCGCAGTTAAATGCGAAAAAGCGCTAAAGGGGTGTGGGGGAAAACAAGAGTTTTCCCCCACAAGCAACACATTGTCTTTGTTGAGCCTGTCCTCCGAAACAGTCCGGTGGACTGTTTCGGAAGCACACTACGCCGCTAAATTCTAGTTTTCCGTCCTTATCACTTTCAGCACATTAAAACCCTACGCAAAGTGCGCACCGCAATTACAAAATTTCCCTATCTTCCAATTACGACTGTAATTATACTGATATCGTCCTCCCTTCCGTTTTCAGCGCTGCGGGCGGCGTGAGCTATCCGCTCTGAAAGCTCCTGCGGACCGCCTTTAGCGGGAAGTTCCCTGGAAAGCTCCCTTGACAGCCACTCCTCATCGAGGAAAGCACCGTCGGTGGTCATCACCACAATATCCCCCGCCGTAACGTGGAACTTCTGAGCAGGTACTGTGACGCTCCCTCCGGAGCCTATCGGCTGTGAGGAAAGTACCGCCCGGGACATTCTATCGCCGCTCTTTATATAGGTCGCGGCGGCGCCTGCTTTGTAGATGACCGCCTCGCCGGAATTCAGGTCTATCCGGCAGATATCAAGCGTTGCAAAGCTCTCGTCCGCAGATTTCACCATAAGCGAAGTATTGACCGTCTCAAGCACGGCGCTGAGCGATATCCCGCTCTTTATCAGCCGCGAGGTCAGGCTGCACGCTAATGCGGAGTCGATACGCGCCCTGCTGCCGCTGCCCATTCCGTCTGACAGCACCACATACAGCGCCCCGGAGGGGTCTGTGAAGCTGTCGCAGCAATCGCCGCAGACCCGGTTTTTTCCACGGCATAGCTGGCATACTCCCACCTCGGCGGACATTGCCGCCCGCTGCGAAGCGGTCACTCTTACCCTGCCGCCGCTTGTGCTGACTTCCGGGAGGTCAAGTTCCCTGCCGAGTGCGCGTATCAGCAGCTCCCCGAGGTATTCCCTGTCGGAATTCAGCGATCCGCTGCCGTATGCCTCCAGGCGAAGCCTTCCGCCCTTTGCAAATGTTACGAACGCCGACGTTTCAGTAAGCCCGCATTCCTGCAAGACCTTCTCGGCGCGGCGCTCGGCGGTGCGGCTTCCTGCGCGGAGCTTACCGGCGGCGCCTCCCATATCGCGGAGTATATCCCCAAAAGCGCCAAGCTGCTCCGAAAACAGCCGCCGAAGCTCCTTGATGTGCTTCTGTTCGCCGGATTCCCTGAGATACTGCTCGTATGCGCGGCGAACCCCCGCAATCACTCCGGGGCGGTTGACGCACTCTGCGGCTGCAAGCGGATTCATGGACTGCTCGGATATCTCGCCGCCGGTCCGGAGCTGCTTTACAAGCCGCTCAAATTCACCGTGGAACAGCTCGTATTTCTGACCCCAGCATATCATATTGTTCGGACAGCAGCGGCAGGCTCTGTCGGCGGCGTTGTCTGCTACCTGTATCAGGCTCGCAGAGTACCTACGCTCAAGCGTATCTGCGGCGGCTTCAAGCCCGGTATTGACTCCCTCCACCGCCCCGGCGGCGAAGTTAAGGCGTTCCCTGAGCACCCTTGCCGCGGGAATATCAGTGCGTTCCGCTTCTGCTCCTGAGATAAACTTCGCCGGAATAAGCACGAACGCTGTCCCTCCGGCGGCAAGCTCGGCGAAAATGCTCCAGGAGCCTTCCATAACTGCACCGGCGAGTATTCCGGCGCAGCCGAAAAACAGGTATCCGACAGTACGCGTTATGCGCCCGTATCTGCTCAGAAAGCAGCTCGTCACCGCCGCCAGCGCTATCACTCCGACTCCCGGCATGTTCGTACCGCCGGAAATGCACAGACCGCAAACTGCCGGGATACCCAGAACGGCGCCCTGTACGCCTTTGCGCTCTGTAGCGGCAAGCAGCAGGAATCCTGCAAGCAGCCTGCCGACGTTACAAAATGGGAGTTCCAGTCCGCCGAGGCTCATGAAGGCTATGCCAGCTGCAACGGCTCCAAGGGCGCAGTCGCCGGGGTCGGAGATATCGAACCCGCGCACGGACGCGCGGTCGTAAAGCAGCAGTACGCACGCCGCGAATATTCCGGCGGTGAAAGCGGAGATTATCCCGCTCAGCAGCGCCGACGGCGACGTGTACTCAGCGCACGCCGGGAAAAACGCCGCAGCCGCGGCAATCAGTCCTTGGATCACGCACCTTATTCTGACGTTCCTCACCTGCGGGATAAGACGTCCTGCAAGTACTATTGCAAGACCGCCTATTCCTATGTAACCGCCGGGGAATCCCTTCAGCAGTGCTCCGACTATTCCGCCGGCGTATATCCATATTCCATTTGCGGCTGTGACTCCCGCTGCCAGCGCAGACGCTCCAACGCTTCCGCCGCCGGAGCTTACCTCCATCAGCAGACCTGCCGCCGCCCAGGCTCCCCCCGCAAGTATGCTGCCCGTTTTCGTTTTTGCTGTCCTACTGCTGAGAACAACAGCCTTCTCTGTCATGTCTGAGCTTCCTTTCGCATATTATCCACTATGTTCGGGCAGTCAACGTCCGCAGTCCCATGTCCCGATGCCTCACGGGGGCGACGGACGTTCCCTGTGCCTCGCAGGTTAATTTTACCATATAATGTAAGCGATAACTGTCACAAGCGGGCGGCAATTTATGTATTCTTATAATTTTATAGGTATTTTGAACTCAAATAAGGAAAAATACAAAAAGGTTTTGACAAAACGGAGGTTTTATGATACAATAGATTAGGAATTCTGTTTTGTGCAGATGAATATAATTTGAAAGGTATACTGAAATGAGCAACATCAATTTTGAAGCCGCACTTAAATACATCGACCTCGGCAGCTATGACAAGGCTGTTGAAAAGCTGAAACTCGCCATTGATGAAGAAAGCAGCAAAGACAATGATACCCGTGCAACAGAATATCACTGCGTCCTCGGCGAGCTTTACGCACAGCTCGGCAAGGAAGATGAGGCGCGTGAAGAATTCACACAGGTTATCCAATTTGCCGACGAAAACAGCACGCTCGATACTCAGCGTTCAATCGCTCAGACTTATATCAACGCCTTTGAGGGTCTCCTTCCTCCTATCCCTTCAGCAAACACTGAGCCTGCAAATCGTCCCGGAGATGTCCCGCTTGTTCCCAAGCCCGTACAGAGCAAGGGCTTCATCAGCAGGCAGATGAACAAGAAGCACAGATGACCTCCGGCTGAAAGGCAGTAAAATGGAAAGACGCGACAAGACTAACTACTACCTGGACATATCCCAGACTGTCGCAGAGAGGGGGACCTGTCTGCGGCGGAATTTCGGCGCTATCCTCGTGAAAAACGACGAGATAATCGCCACCGGCTACAACGGAGCCCCGCGCGGGCGGAAAAACTGCTCGGATATAGGCGAATGCATGCGCGAAAAGCTCGGCGTACCGAAGGGTCAGCGCTATGAGCTGTGCAGAAGCGTCCATGCGGAGGCAAACTGCATCATCAGCGCTTCAAGGCATGATATGATAGGTTCCGCGCTGTACCTCGCCTGTCTTGACGCAAAGACCGGTCAGCTTTACGGCGATGTAGAGCCGTGCTCCATGTGCAAGCGCCAGATAATCAACGCAGGTATCGAAACTGTTTATATCCGGGTCACATCGTCTGATTACAGAGTTATCCACGTCAGCGACTGGGTGGATAATGACGAGAGCCTCACCGGCAGCGAGGGCTACTGATGGAGCTTACAAATATCGGAGTAATAAAGGATCTTTTCGAGCGGCACGGTTTTTCGTTCACGAAATCCCTTGGTCAGAACTTTCTGGTAAATCCTGCGGTCTGCCCGAAAATAGCGGAGCTTGGCGGCGCAAAGGCGGGAGTCTGCGCGCTTGAGATAGGCACCGGAGTGGGCGTCCTCACAAAGGAGCTTGCGGAGCGGTGCGAAAAGGTCATTGCGGTGGAGATAGACACCTCCCTGAAACCTATCCTTGAGGAAACGCTTGCGGACTACGACAACGTTGAGATAGTTTTCGCAGACGTCATGGAAACCGACCTCGCCGCGCTTCTCGCTGAGAAAGCGCCGGGAATGGAGGTTGTAGTCTGCGCGAATCTGCCGTACTACATCACTTCGCCGGTTATAATGCGCGTGCTGGAAAGCCGCCTGCCAGTATCTGCAATGACAGTCATGGTGCAGAAGGAAGCCGCTGACCGTATCTGCGCGAAGCCCGGCACCCGCTACTGCGGCGCGATATCCTGTGCGGTATCGTACTACAGCGAGCCGAAGCTGCTGTTCAAGGTCGGCAGGGGGAGCTTCATGCCCTCTCCGAATGTGGACAGCGCGGTTATCCGGCTGGACGTTAAACCTGATCATGGCAGACCCGCAGAATGGGAACGGCTTATGTTCCGGATAATCAGGGCTTCATTCTCACAGCGCAGGAAACAGATCGCGAATCCGCTTTCAGGAGAACTCCACATAGCAAAGCAGGAACTCGCGGAACTCATGACCTCCTGCGGAATAAAGCCGACGGCGCGCGCAGAGGAACTCACCCTCGACGATTTCTCCGAACTTACTGACGCAGTGTCAGACTATAATAAAAATGGGCTGTGAATCAACAGCCCATTTGCTATAAGGTAACCTCTAAAAACCTCCTTCACGGCAGATTTCTATGACTTATATCATCTGCTTCGTTGTCAAACCTTGAAATACATACAGTATTACTGCGGTTTGACGCCTAGCATCTGATATAAGTCATGTACGAAATCTGCTCGTGTCCCGGTTTTTAGAGGTTCCCATAAATAAATCCGCCAGACACGAAGGTGAAAGGCGGATACTTATTTATCTCATGATCTTTGAAAGCCTGTCGCGAAGCACGACCGTGATAACTGTAGCGCAGATTATCTTGATGGTATCTCCGATAAGGAACTGAACCACGCAGGAAGCCAGGGCCACTTCAAGAGTAACGCCGCGCGCGATAATGTACCAGATGGTTCCGAGAGCATAGAGCACAACAGTGCCTGCTATCATGCCAACCGGGATAGCCCAGGCGCCGTTAACAAACGGATTTTTGGACGCGTTCTTCTTATAGAAAAGATCTACGAACAGACCGCTGATGAGCGCGCAGGGTATGTATCCCACGATATAGCCGCCGGTAACTCCGAACAGCTTTGCAAAGCCGCCTGCGCCGCCGCTGAACACCGGAAGTCCCACCGCGCCGAGCAGCACGTATATCAGCACTGCAATGGTGCCCTTCTTCCAGCCGAGCAGGCTTCCAGCCAGGTATACCGCGAAGGTTGCCAGGGATACGGGAACCAGTCCTGGCATTGGAACGCTCCAGGGAGCCGCTACGCAGATGAGCGCCGCCATTACTGCGATGAATGCCATGTTTCTTACGGTGAAGAATTTCGCTGTTTTAACTGCGCCTGCACCGTTCTGATCGATTGTTTCTTTCATTGTTTACTTTCTCCTGTCTTTTTGGTTTACAATAGAGCCTTGATAATTATAACACAGGAATGTAAACTTGTCAAGTAGTTTCGGTTTACAATTTTGATTTTCTCAGATAAAATCCAGCGAGCTGCTCCGCTGCGCCGTTTATATCGTAGCCCGCCTCCGTGACCTCGGCGGCTGCGTTCTTGTTTCTGAGACCCGCGCAGCAGAGGGCGGCGCACGCCCAGTCCTCCGGCTTCCCAAGCGGCAGTAGCTGCGCTGTTCCGGTTATTCGCGCTTCCGGAGTGACCTTATTTGAAAACAGGCAGTGAAGTCCCGAGCATTGAGCCTCCACGCCGACCACCGGCAGACCCTCGTAATTCGACGGCAGCAGGAAGCAGTCAAACGCGCTGTAAAGGCGGTCGGCGTCGCTGCGCTGCCCTGTGAACACCACTCTGTCGGATATCCCTGCGGCTATGACCCGCGCCTTTATCAGCTCCATGTCCTCGCCGGTGCCGGTCATTATAAGCACGCTGTTTTTGCGCTGTTTCAGTATCTCACGGAATATATCGACGAGAAATCCCTGATTCTTCTGCGGGCAGAATCTTCCGATATGCCCGAAAACCGTCGCGCTCTGTGGAATTTTCAGCTCCTGGCGCACCTCGCGGCGCTTCTTTTCGCTGTAGCTGTATTTTTCCGTGTCGATGGCATTCGGCATTATACGGACCCGGCGGTGCTTCTGCACGGGGTCGTATTCCTCGGAAAGCGGCGCGGTGGCGCGGCTGCCGTACATCCACCCAGCCGCAAGCTGCGAACACGCGAAATAGTCGGTGGCATGCAGCTTCGCAAAGGGCTTGAAAAGGAATTTGGCAAGGTTGCGGTGCCATTCCCGGGCGCCTCCGGAGGTGCTGTGATTATGGAGGATACGCGTCCTTACCCCCGCCTGCTTTCCGGCGAGCAGCGGCAGGAAAGACAGCGTACTCAGGTGGCAGTGCATGATATCGTATTTATTTTCGGAGAGCAGACGGCGCAGCGTACGGAGGTACTTCAGGGGATGCCTGAAAGTCGGCAGCACGAACATTCTCCCGCCCATAGCCTTGATGTCCTCGACCGGCACAAACTTCGACCCCTTGAAAAAATAGAAATCAAACTGCACCTGCTCGCGGTCTATGGCGCGGTAGTAGTTCATCACGACCTGCTCCGCTCCGCCGCCGTTCATTTTTCCAAGTATCTGCGCGACTCTTATCATGCCCTTCCTCCCTAAAACAAAAGGGCGAATATCTCATCGCCCTGTGTATCTTTTTTACTGTCCCAGCTCGTATGCGCGCTTGGTGCAGGCCTCGCAGGCGTTCTTGACGTCTCCGGTGAGGTCGCCCTCGTACAGCTTGTCAAGACCCGCAAGCGTTGTTCCTCCGGGGGAGGATACCTGCTTTATCAGCTCGTCTACTGTCATTCCGGACTCGGTGAGCATTTTCGCCGAGCCGATAAGGCTCTGTGCGAACAGCCGCAGCGCGACGTCCTTGTCGATCCCAACGGAATTCGCATAATCCACGAATCCCTTGGCGTACAGGTAAATGAACGCCGGGGAGCTTCCGTTGACAGCGATGATCTCCTTCATCTTGTCGGTGGGGATAACTTCGGTGATGCCGCAGCTTCCGATGACCTTGCGTGCAAACGCGAACTCATCTTCGGATACAGTTTCGTCGTGGGACATCGCGGAGGCTCCGCAGCCGAGCATCATGGGAGTGTTCGGCATAACGAGCACTACCTTTGCGTTCGGGATCGTACGCTCCCTGATGAACTCCGCGGAAATACCCGCACAGATGGAAATGAACACGGTTTCCGGCTTAACGGAGTCCTTTATCTCCGCGAGGACTTCCCCGAGGTGCTGGGGCTTGACTGCCAACAGGATAAAGTCGCACTTTTCCGCGATCTCGCGGGCGCTGCCTGCGGCGGTGGCTCCTACAAGGCGGAGGTCTGCTAGCTTTTCAGCGTTCGCGTCGTAAGCGAAAACTGCGGTGTTGCCGAGCTTTCCCTCGATACCCTTGAGGATTGCGCCGCCCATGTTGCCGACGCCGATAAAACCTAGTTTTTTCATATTAGAGCCTTTCCCGGCGCCCGGCGCCGATTTTTATCAAGCGCCCTGCCTGTGCTTCTTGAAAACTGAGCGATACGCCGCCTTTATCGGGAACAGCGCCAGCAGCAGTATAAGCACCTCGACAGGGAGCATAGCCGCGTTCTTGATAACTCTTTCGCCGACCTTAATCCAGAATGTTTCCGGAACGATGCCGTAGCCCATTATCATCAAGAACAGCGTATTCATGAACACATTGCACACGAGATTTATCGTGAATTTCGCGCCGATTATACGGAACACCGACGGCAGGTTAGCCTTCAGCCCGCCGAAGAACCCCTTAACCGAGGAAAGGTCGGGCTTTACAGGGTCGAAGCCGTACAGGAAAATGCCGTAGATAACGCCGCCGGTCACTTCAACCAGCGTGAACAGCGGTGAGAATCCCTGCTGCTGGTTGGAGATGAGATAACCGATAACGTCTGTAGCGACGCAGGAAAGCCCCGCCACGGTAGGACCGTAAAGCATTCCTATGGAAGCTATCGCAACGAACGCGAAGCCTATTTTCAGCGTAGGCATCGGCTGAATCGTCAGCGTTTTCAGAATGCATGCCAGCGCGATAAGAACCGCAGTTACCGCGATACAGCGGACGCTTTTCAGCTCCTGCGCGGATTTTTTGAAGCTGCCAAAGAAGTTAAGAAAAAAAGCCATGACCTTATCCTCCGTAACTTCGCCATATACAAACAGAATAAAGCCCCTGGCTCAATATTCGATTTATGTACAGCGAGATGCGAAGAACGTACCGCAGCCCGAAGGGCTTTCGTCCGCGCGGCAACTCTCCGTCCGCGCAGCACTTAACGCACGTTCTCCTACTCTGTGTTGTAGTTTTTATTTTCTGCGCCCGTCCGGACGCGGGGTGACTTAATTATCAGAAGCTGATGTCGTTTGCGATGTCGTAGAGACGCTTGTCAAACGGCTTCTTCATGCTGAGTGCTTCCTGGATATCTACGTCGTAGATCTTGCCGTCCTTCATGCCTACAACGCGGTTGCCGATGCCCTTCTCAAGCAGCTCAACTGCATAGTAGCCCATCTCGGAAGCAACGACTCTGTCGCGTACTGTAGGGCTGCCGCCTCTCTGAACGTGGCCAAGGATAGTAGCTCTGGACTCGATGCCGGTCTCCTCGTTGATACGCTTGGATATCTCTTCGGTGTGACCTACACCCTCGGCAACGATGACGATGAACTGCTCCTTGCCGTTTGCGCGGGCGTTCTTTATCTTCTGGATAACGTCCTCGATATCGAATTCGATCTCAGGAACCAGGATAGCGGTAGCGCCGCATGCAACACCGGTGTTCAGTGCAATGTGACCTGCGTTTCTGCCCATTACTTCAACGACAGCGCAGCGCTCGTGGGAATGAGAAGTGTCGCGCAGCTTATCAACAAGCTCCATAACGGTGTTCATTGCGGTGTCGTAGCCGATGGTGTACTCAGAGCACTGGATATCGTTGTCGATAGTTCCGGGCAGACCTACGCAGGGGATACCTGCTTTAGAAAGGTCAGCAGCGCCTCTGAAGGAGCCGTCGCCGCCGATAACCACGATGCCTGCGAAATTGTCTCTTACGCAGATATCCTTAGCCTTGAGGACATACTCCCACTCTCTGAATTCCTTGCAGCGTGCGGTGAAAATTTCTGTACCGCCGCGCTGGATTATATCAGCAACATCTCTGGTGGTGAGCTCGACCATATCATTGTTGAGCAGACCGTTATAGCCGCGGCGAATGCCGACAACTCTGAAGCCCTTCTTGATAGCAGCTCTTGTAACTGCACGCACTGCGGCATTCATGCCGGGAGCGTCGCCGCCGCTTGTAAGTACGCCGATTGTCTTCTGCATTGTTAATTCTCTCCGTTTCTGGTATTATTAAAGCTGAGCCTTGCTCATATCCTATACGGTTATATTTTACTACAAAACAGCCGATATAGTCAAGGGCTTTTTCAAAATCCGACAGTTTATGTAACATAATAGTGCTTTTTCAACAAAAACGCAGAGCAAAACCAGTTGATAACTGTGCAAGATACGTCATCAGAGAATATTACCCACCGTATAAATTTGGCGAGATATGCAAGAATAAAATTACACTGGACAAACTCCTGGAATCAGTATATAATGTATACAGGAGCAAGGCTCCGCAAAAAAGATATCAGCCTGAACGGAGGTAATAATATGGCTGTACTGACGATAACAAAGGACAATTTCAAGACCGAGGTAGTCGAGAGCGACAAGCCCGTGCTGCTGGATTTCTGGGCTTCCTGGTGCGCGCCCTGCATGATGCAGTCCCCGATAGTGGACGAGCTCGCAGAGGAACACCCCGAGCTGAAGGTCGGCAAGGTGAACGTAGACGAACAGCCCCAGCTCGCAGCAGCGTTCGGAGTGGAGAGCATTCCTACGCTGGTGATCATTAAGGACGGCATAACCAAAGAGGTGCTGGTAGGTCTGCACCGCAAGGAACAGATCCTTGAACAGTTCAACTGACGAATAGACAAAACCGCCCCGGCTGTAACAGACCGGGGCGGTTTATTTTATCCTGTTCTCTGGGTACCGAAACGGATATAGTTGTACTCCTTCGAGATAGCGTCCCATGTGGGCGCGCCGACTACTCCGGAGACCGTCAGCCCGAAAAGCCGCTGGAATGTCCTCACAGCGTCCTCGGTCTGCTGACCGAAATATCCGCTGACGGGTATCTCGGGAATGTCGCGGTAGGTTCTGCCGATAAGATTCAGGTAGGTCTGGAGCGCCCGTACGTCGTTGTTGCTCATGCCCGGCGTCAGGACATATCCGGGGTACAGCGCGGCGGTGTTCCCGGCGTAGCCCTCGGGCAGCCTGTTAAGTATATCGTTGTAAATTTTCTGTATCAGGGTCCAAGTGGCGAAATCGACTATGCCGTCCGGATTCAGACCGTAAAACCGCTGAAACGCCTTTACCTGGTTCTCAGTTTCCGTTCCGAAAACTCCGTTTGCGGGGACGGTTGGTATCTCGGGATTGAAATACGAAATAACGTTGAGGAAGTACTGCAGATAGCTCACGAAAATCCCGTAATCACCGTTGCGGAGTTCCTCCGGGAATTCCTCCGCAACTTCGGAGGGTCTCAGCCCTTCGGAGGTCAGCTCTGCGAGATTCTTTACGGCTACGTAGATGTACTTTATCTGGTACCAGGTCGCCTTGTTGACTATCCCGGTCTGCGGAAGCCCGAAAACTCCCTGGAACACCCTGACCGCTTCGACGGTGGACTCCCGGTAGAACCCGTTCGTGGGAATTATCTTTGGTATCGCGGGGTAGTTGTCGGAGATGCGGTTGAGTTCGGTCTGAATGGTGCGTACCTCGTTGCCGGAGCTTCCGAACCCGAAGGGAGTTCCGGGATAGCTGCCGATGAACGGCTCCACGGCGGCGTTGCGCACTATGTTGATATCGTCGCCGTAGTAGTATTGCAGCATTTCATACGGCGTGAAACCCCGGTTGGCGAGTTCCACGGTGCCCCACTGGGAAAGCCCCTGGCAGGTAACGGAGGTACCGTTGCAGAACTGCGTGAACAGCGGCTCGACGCTCCCCTGCCGCACGACGTAGTTGTTGAATATCTCATCGACGATCTGGCTGATGTTATTGAAAACGTCCCTGCCGTATACGAACGCCTGGTCGTACTGCGTGGAGCTTGTTATGTCGAAATCATAGCCGCGGCTGCGGTACCACTCGGTATATACGCGGTTGAGCGCGAATGTCACCTGGGCGTAGATGTTGGCGCGTATCGCGGCTTCCGGCCAGGTGGGGTATATCTCGCTGCTTGCCACGTTCTTGATGTAGTCCGGGAAGGACAGGGTGACATTCTGGGCGTCGGAATCCGGCGTGCCGAGATGTACGGTTATCGTTTCCGGAATGACTGGTCTGGCGATATCAGGCATTCGGCACCTCCGTAAGGTCGGGTTCGTTCTCGCTGATGGTCTCGCCGCTGTCCTCGCTTCTGGGAATCATCGCGGTACGCTGCACGGAGAGTATCCCCTCAAATATGGGGAGATTCCTTATCGCCACCGGCGCGTAGCCCTTGGCGGTGATATCCGCGTCATACAGGGAATAGGGCTGTATTCCGCTGTCGGGGGTCTGGGAAAGATGGCTCGGCGGCGCGGGCAGCGGCACTATCTCGGTCTGACCGCTTTGATTGGTGACGAGGTCGTAGAATGTGTACGGCTTCCCGCCGATTATCTTGAACACGATGACCCGCGCGTTCGGGACAGGCAGTGCATTGCGCGCCGTGTATGTCCTGAAGCGAAGCGTACCCTGCCGGGTGTTCACCGCAAGGAAATCCTCGAGCTTGTCGTATTCCGGCTCGTCGGGGCACTTGGTGTGACCGTCGTTCTCCTGCTGTACGAGCGGCTTGATGTCGTCGCAGGAATTCACCGGTCCCGACTGGTCCACGAATGTCCGCCGCCCGAGCCGTTCGTCCGGGGACTGACCGCTCACCGGCAGAGTTCCGATGTTTTCGATGGTTCCCGGAGCCGCAGTGGTGTTCTCGCCCTCCCGCGGGAACTGGGACGGCTGCTCCCGCTCCAGCTCATTGCTGGGCGTGTTGTTTTCCACGGGCGGCTCCTCGTTTGTTTCGGCTATCTGCGGAGGGTTATCCGTGAACTGCGGCGGCAGCGAGTTGAAATCATCGGTCTGCACTCCCTCCGGGCGGTCGGACTGCGGCAGTTCCTGCTCCGGAAGCTCGCCAGATCGATCCGAAGTTTCGGAAGCCTCCGGATTCCCGTCAGACGGCGGAGCGGTGTTTATTATGTCGGAGAAGTACTTCTCAAGGTCGTTCAGCGCACGCTGATCGTCAGAGTATCCGATGATACGGGGCTTGGGCGGCTCCGAGGACTGCGGCTGAGTATCCCGGTGCTCCGGGATTTCCTGGACGCCCTGAGCCGGCGGCTCCTCCGGCAGCATTTCCGGGAATGAGAGCTTCTCGGGTTTGGGAGCCTGTCTGCTGTATTCCATAAGTTCGCGCTTGTATTTTTCAACGAGCTTCTTCATGTCTTCCATATTGACCTCCTGTAAAGTACGTGTAAGTAGGATCGGGCAGTGCGGAATATCGGAACGTACATTCCTTTATATGCAGAAGAATCTCGTTTCGTCAGCCGATAAGCCTGACCGTATCCGGATTCCCCGCCGCATAAAAACCTCCTGAAACTGTTTTTGGTTGATTATATGCGGCGGGTCGGCGATTAATTACCGAGCGTGCTAATCCTGCGCCTGGAAATACCCGTCATCAGTATCACAGCAATGACGGCGGACAGCCCCTCGGCGATAAGGAATGTCAGCCATACAAGCCACATCATGTCAGTGCTGCCGGAATTCCTAACGATAAGCGAGAATCCCCATGCCACCGGCAGAACGAACAGTATCTGCCTGCACACCGATATCACCAGCGACTGCACACCGGATTCCAGCGCCTGAAAAATTCCCTGGAACGCCACGTTAGCGCCGGCGAAAATGAAGCTCAGCGAAATCACCCGCATAGCGCTGACGCAGAGCTGCTCTGTTTCACCGGAAAGTCCGAACAGCGCCGCGAAGGGCTGCGCGAATATCTCCAGCAGGACAAGACCTGCCGCCATGATTATCAGCGTATACAGCATGCCGTATTTTATGCCCTGCTTTACGCGCTCCCGGCTTCCCATGCCGTAGCCGAAGGAAACTATAGGCGTGATGGCGTCGCGCAGTCCGAATGCCGCGAACAGTATAAACTGCTGTATCTTGTAGTAGAGACCGTAGGCGGTGACGGCGTTTTCGCTTATCTGGACGAGTATAAGGTTAAGTCCGTAGGTCATAACTGACATCAGAGCCTGCGCGATTATCGCGGGAAGCCCGATGGAGTATATTTTCCCTATGACGGAGCCGGAGGGTCTGATGTACCGCCAGCCGCTGTCTATCTCCTTGATGAGCCGGAAGTGGAATATCACAGCCAGAACGCAGGAAACCACCTGACCGATGACCGTAGCAAGCGCCGCGCCGACTATTCCCATCTCAGGGATCCCGAGCAGGCCGTAGATCATTATCGGGTCGAGGACGATGTTGGTAACGGCTCCCGCAACCTGTGCTATCGTGGAGAAAAGCGACCGCCCGGAAGCCTGGAGGGTCTTTTCAAACACCGAGAAGAAGATTATCCCGAATGACAGCGTGCAGCATATGCGGATATATTCCTCCGCCATCTCCGCTATTTCTGCGTTCTTCGTCTGCGAGCCTACGTATGCTCCCGTGCCGAATATTCCGAACAGCAGGAACACCACGTATATCACCGCCGCAAGGAATATCGCGTTTCCGGCGGCTTTGCCCGCGAGTTCCCGGTCGCCCTGGCCAAGGCTGCGGGACATCAGCGCGTTCATTCCCACGCCGGTGCCTATGGCTATCGCGACCATCAGCATCTGCACCGGGAAAGCCAGCGTAAGAGCGTTCAGAGCTTGTTCGCCTCCCTCTGCCATGTTGGACACGAACGCGCTGTCAACAATGTTATAGACCGCCTGCAGCATCATTGAAATTATCATCGGAATACCCATGCTCAGCATGAGCCGGTTGACCGGTGCCGCCGCCATTTTGTTCATCTGTGGATTCTTTGCGCCTTCCATATTGTGTAAATTATCTCCTCTCACAAAAAAAGTGCGGCAGCTGCGTTCCGAATCTGGATTTACGCAAATGCCACACGATCTTTTTTATTTATTACCTTATGATTTTAGCAGAAACTTCCCGTTTTGTCAAAGGCTATTCTGCACAAAATGCGGGTGTTACGCGCATTAAATTTCGCCGTTTATTTGCCCGGAAACTCCGCCGATATCAAGCACGGTTTCGTTGAATACAGGCACCGCCGACCCGGGAGCCGCCGTTTTTTTCTGCCCGTTAGGAAGCGTGAAGCTCCATGTCTCGCCTGAGAGATTCTTCAGCCCGAAAAGACCGGGGTTCACCTTGTTGCGGACTACCTCGCCGATACACTCGACATCATCATTGAACAGCTTTGCGCCGTCAAACAGCAGAATGCGCTGTTTCCCAAGATGCAGCGCCAGCGGCGGCTGATAGTGGGTACCGCAGGGGCAGACCACCTTTCCGTCGGGGTCGCGCTCCGAGCCGGAGATGAATCCCTGGGCGCCGCAGGTGCAGGCGCAGATGTCGCCGCGCATGCGCACCAGGAGGTCAAGCCACTGCTTTTCGATAAGCCGCTTTTCCGGCTGGAAAAGTCCGTTAGTGAAGGAAACGGTGAACGCGTCACGGATATAGTCCGGCATTATGCGCCAGAACTTGATTATATTGTTGTGGACTCCGCGCACCGGGCGGTTGGAATCGTCGGACGGGTCATAGACGAACATCGGTTCGTAGCCGTAGTGACGGCGCTCCGCGTCCTCCGTAAGGCAGACGCTTTTCAGCACCCTGCCGCCCTCCAGCGGGTCGCCGCGCAGCAAAAGCCGGAACAGCACCACCGCCAGGGAATAGCGGTCAGTCAGCTTGTCGGGAGCTTTCTCGCCCCTTACTATCTCCGGCGCCATGTAGCCGGGCTTGCCTGCGATTCCGAGGTTCTCGCCGTAGGGCGCGATGTTGTCGCAGTCGCATATCAGTACGTCGCCGTCGGTCGGGCGAATGAAGAATCCGCCGTCGTTGAGGTCCTGGTAGCTTCTGCCGGAGTTATGCAGTTCCCGGAACGCCGAGGTTATCTTTATCGCGGCGTTCACTATGGAATACAGCCCGGAGAATTTCACCCGGGCGTTCAGAATGTCGGAAAACGGCGCGTACTCCGGCGGGATAAGCTCCATCAGGAAGCCGAAGCCCTCGGAGGTGTCGGCGGTCATCATCAGCGGCATTACGAACGCCGGGGAAGAACTGCCGTCCTCGCACAGGCGCTGGAGATTCTCGCGGAACATCGCGGGATTTTTCAATTTCTTCGTGAAGTACATTTTCAGCGCGTAGTCTCTCCCGCGGTAGGAGGCGCGGTAGACTGCGCCCTGTCCGCCCTGCCCGAGAAGCTGCGTTATTTCCGCCTCTCCGCCTAATTCCAGCGGAACTCTGTCACCGACCTTCATCATCAGAAGCCGCCTCCGGTTATGGAGTCGAACTTCTCCTCTGCGGCGGTCTCGGCTTCGTTGCCGCACCACTCGCATACCGTTTCGGTCTCGCCGTTCCAGCAGGTGGTCCTGCCGCACTCCGCGCACTGGAAGAATCCCTTCGCGCCGCAGTAGGGGCAGGAGGGGTACTCCGTTGTGATGTAGATATTTCCGCTTATCTTAGTATCGCCGAACTTCTCGCGCTCGGCGGTCTGCTCCGACACCTTGAACGCCCACGTAGCGTACCAGCCGCCGTCCTCGCGCTGCTCCGTGCGTATGCCGAACAGTGCGTGGTCGTTCTTGCATTTTGTAAGGATAACTGCTGCTTTCACTCTGTTTTCCTCCGATCATTTATGTTCCTGATTTTCAAGCTTTTCGAGCACCTTTGCGGCCTCTGAATGTCCGTTTTCCGCCGCCATGCGGAAATAACGCTTCGCTTCCGAGCGGTTTTTCTCAACGCCGGTGCCGCGAAGGTACATCACGCCGAGATTGTACTGCGCGATGTCCAGACCCTGAGCCGCCGCCTTCGAGAACCACGAAAACGCCGCGTAAATGTTCTTTTCAACGCCGCTTCCGAGGTACAGGCACTTTCCGTAGCTGCACTGAGCCTTCGCGTGACCCGCCTCCGCGGCGTGGCGGTAAAACATCGCAGCGCCAGTGTAGTCCTTTTCGGCAAGGCAGCGCCGCGCGGACTGGTAGTTCTCCTCTCCGTCGTCCGGGAGCGGCTCCGGCGGCTCTTTTTCTTCGTCGGGCGGCGGCTCTGTGGCTTCCGGCTGGCTCGGCAGGAGCTTCCGCCAGCGGACGGCGGTCTCCGGGTTTTCATCGACGAACGTACCGGTTTCGTAGCTCAGCGCTATCACCTTTATTGCCTCCTCGTAGCCCTGCTTTGCAGAGCGCAGGAACCATTCGAATGCGGCGCCCTCGTTGAGCTCGCAGGCTATGCCCTCGGCGTAGAAGTATCCGGTCATGTACTGCGCGGCGGGGACGCCGTTTTCAGCCGCTCTCAGGAACCATTCCCGGGCGGTCTTGACGTCCTGCGTGCCGCCCCTGCCCTCCATGAGGTAGAACCCCACGTAGTATTCCGCTTCGGCGCAGTCCTGCTGAGCCGACTGGACGAACCAGTACAGCGCCCTGCTGTAGTCCTTTATGCGGTCGAAGTGACGTCCCAGGCTGTACTGCTCTGCACTGTCGGTGATGTTCTTGCGGCTTTCAGTCTCTGCGGCGGAAGGCGGAGCCTCCATTCTGAACGCAATGTCGCAGCCCAGGGCTTCCGCGACTGCCTCAACTGCCGAAGCGGCAGAGCGTCCCTTCAGTCCGATCTCGTCCCTCAGCGACTTAACGCATCTTGCCGCAGCGGCGGAGCGCACCTCGAACGGCTTGCCCCGCACCGTCCACAGCTTCTGTGCGCAGCCGTCGTAGAGAGCAACGTAGCACAGGCGGCGCGCGGCGTTCTCCTTCGGGAAGATGTCCGCTATAAGCGCGTCGGTGCGGCGGCGGTCGAGAAGGGTCTTTTCGCCGAAGTGCTGCGCTATGTAGCTCAGTATCCCTTTAAGCTCGCGGATAGGGTCGCCTTCGGGGGTATGCACCGTCTTGCAGAACGGACAGCGTCCCTCTGTTGCCTGCGCGCTCTCGTCGAACGCCTTGCCGCATTTTCCGCATACCATGCAGATTCACCTCCCGTCTGAAATGCTGAAATTACTTTAAAAGCTCCTTTGCCGCCGTGCCGAGTATCTTCACGCCCTTTTCGATCTGCTCGTCTGCCGGGGTGGAGAAATTCAGGCGGAAGGAGTGGGAAACGGCGCTCTCATCAGAGCAGAACGCATTTCCGGGGACAACGGCCACCTTGCGCTCGACAGCTCCCTTGCAGAAAGCGTTCATGTCGTACTTATCCGGCAGGGTAGCCCAGATGAACAGACCTCCCTGCGGGTGTGTGAAGCTGATGAAATCCGGAAGCTCCTTTTCAAGCCCCCCGAGCATAAGATGGCACTTGTGGCGGTAGATAGCCTGGAGCTTCTTCAGATGCTCGTCGAAATCAACGTTGGTGAGGAAGCGGTAGGTCAGCATCTGCGCCCAGATGTTGGTGTGTACGGTGCTTGTCTGGAGACCTACGACCGCCTTCGATACGACGTCGGACGCGCCCAGCAGGTAGCCTACGCGCAGTCCGGGAGCCAGGGTCTTGGAAAATGTTCCGCAGTAAAGCACGTTTCCCTTTGCGTCAAGCTCCTTGATGGACTTTACGTCCTCGCCCTCGAAGCGGAGCGCTCCGTAGGGGTTGTCCTCCAGTATGTACACGCCGTACTTTTCAGCAAGGGCGAGTATTTCCTTACGGCGCTGGAGGGTGGTCGTCCTGCCGGTGGGGTTCTGGAAGTTCGGGATAGTGTAGATGAATTTTGTGGCGGGGTTGGATCTTAGGGCTTCCTCAAGGCTGTCGGGCTTCATGCCGTCGTCGTCCATCGGAACTCCCACCAGCTTAACGCCGTAGCTCCTGAACGCATTCAGCGAGCCTACGAACGCCGGATCCTCGCAGATTATCACATCGCCCTCGTTGCAGAGTATCTTCGCGGTGGTCTCGATAGCCTGCTGTGCTCCGCTGGTGATGACTACCTGGTCGCCATCGCGGAACAGCCCCTTTTTCGTGAGGTCGGCCTTCAGCCACTCGCGGAGCTTCGGGTAGCCCTCGGTGATGGAGTACTGCAATGCGTTTATCGGCTCCTCGCGGAAGATGTCGGCGGAGAGCTTTGCGATGGTCTCCACCGGGAACGCCTCCGGCGCGGGGTTACCTGCGGCGAAGCTTATCACTTCGGGGTCTGCAGTGAATTTAAGTATTTCGCGTATCGCGGAAGGCTGTAAGCCGGACACGCGGTCGGAAAATGGCTTTAACATTTAATGTTGTCCTTTCTGGAAGAATCTATACTCTATAATTATATCACAACCTCGCGGTATTGTAAAGCGGTATTCCGCAGGAAAGAGCAAAACGTTGTTGACTTTTTGTCCACGCCCGTGCTATAATATAGGAAATTTATTCAAGAAGGTGTCGTAATGAGCAAAGAAACAGAAAAAGCCGACGAAATAGACCGCGGCATACATAAGGAGATAAGGGAAAAGCGCACCGGAGTGCGCAAGTTCATGGCCGACCTGCTCAACATGCACGACGGCATGATGAGCTACGAGGAAATCGACGAAATGATGCTGGAAAACACGGTCATTCACGGACCGAACATGTGGATACTGTGCCTTGCGGCGCTGATAGCGTCGATAGGTCTGAACATGAACTCCACGGCGGTCATCATCGGCGCGATGCTGATATCTCCGCTGATGAGCGGGATCATGACGATGGGTTACTCCCTCGCGGTGCGCGACCTGCGGCTCCTCCGGAGGGCGCTGCTTCGCTTCGGAACTCAGGTCGTGATAAGCCTGATAAGCTCCACTGTGTACTTCCTGATCACCCCGATAGACACTCCCACCGCGGAGATGATAGCCCGCACCAGCCCCACCATCTGGGACGTCCTGATAGCACTTTTCGGCGGTATCGCCGGCGCCATCGGAAACACCCGCGAGAAAAAGGGCAACGTTATCCCGGGCGTGGCTATAGCTACGGCGCTCATGCCTCCGCTCTGCACTGCGGGTTACGGGATCGCCTCGGGTCAGCCGTCGTTCTTCCTCGGCGCGTTTTATCTGTTCCTGATAAACACGCTGTTCATCTCGCTCTCAACGATGATAGTCACCATGATGCTGCGCGTGCCGTATCACCGCAACGTCAGCGACAAGAAGCAGAAGGTCATAAACCGCGCCGTCGCCGCGATAACGATCGTCGCGGCTGTGCCGAGCGTGTTCTTCGGGGCTTCCACGGTATACGGCTCCATCATGGACAAAAATATATCCACATACCTTAACAGTGAGTTCGTATTCCCGAACACCTCTCTGGTAAAGAGCAGCGCCGACAAGAGCGCTCGCATGATATCGGTGTCGCTGGTCGGCACGCCTATCTCGGACGATGTGATATCCATGCTGGAGCAGGAAATGCCGAAATACGGGCTTGACGGCTACACGCTGAACGTAACTCAGAACAACATCGTTGACGCAGGCACCGACGAGGACAGCGGCGACAAGATCACCATAGCCCTCCAGGAGAACCGCATAAACGAGCTTGAGCGGCAGCTCTCCGAAAGGGAGCAGGAGCTGTCCGGGCTGAAAACCGAAAATTCCGAGCTGAAGAGCACGGTAGACTACGCTGCCGTGACGGCGAAGGCCGTGAAGATATTCCCTGAGCTGAGCAATATCCGCTGCGGAAGCGTTACCGACAGCTCCGGAGAGCATGCGCTGCTCCTCGCGGACTCCGCCAAGCCGCAGGACGCCGCGGCGCAGAAGCTGCTTGAAAACTGGCTCGCCGCCGAGACCGGAAGCAGCCGCGCAGAGGTGCGTGTAAACGTCCCGGAGCCGGAGCCTGCGACCGATGAGGCAGGCACGGCGGAAGAAGGTATCCCGGTGGAATGAGCTCTTGACAAATCGGGAGCTTTGTGATAGAATATGAAAAGACCGCAGCAACTGCGGATCAAAGAATATTGATAACAAACGAATATGCCCTTGAAACCGATGATACGGAGATAAAAATATCCGTGGCACTCACAGAGAGCGGCGAGTTATGGCGGGCTCCGCCATTTCAGCTGGGAACGCCGCAGAACGCCGGGTATACAAATGGACCGTAGAGGGCGCAGCCAAAGGCGGCGCAAAGCGCAGCCGAGTATTCTGCGACGTGCAGCAAGCGTTAATTGCGGGGATATGGAAGTATCCATAGAGAGCACGGGAGGTTCCCGTGAATTAAGGTGGCAACGCGGTGTTGAATTATCACTCCGTCCTTATGGCAGATGTATTCTGCCGCGAGGGCGGAGTTTTGTTTGTTCCGTCTTTCGGAGAAAGGAAATCATCATGGAAGAACAGAAGAAAAATATGCTGAGCCTCATTCAGCCGACGAATACTCCCCACCTGGGCAACTACCTCGGCGCTATGCAGAACTGGGTAAAGCTCCAGAACGACTACAACTGCTATTTCGGCATTGCAGACCTGCACTCCATCACCGTAAGGCAGGACCCCGTGAAGCTCCGCAACCAGATCAAGGAGAGCTATGCGCTGCTCATCGCTGCGGGTCTTGATCCGGAGAAGTCCACGCTGTTCGTGCAGGGTCACAACCCCAACCACGCCGAGCTAAGCTGGATCCTTTCCTGCTACACCCAGTTCGGTGAGCTTTCCAGAATGACGCAGTTCAAGGATAAGTCCGCAAAGCACCCTGACAACATCAACGCCGGTCTGTTCACCTACCCCGTTCTGATGGCTGCGGATATCCTGCTGTATCAGGCTGACCTCGTTCCCGTGGGGATCGACCAGAAGCAGCACCTCGAACTTGCGAGAAACGTTGCACAGCGTTTCAACGGCATTTACGGCGACGTATTCACAATTCCCGACGGCTACATCACCAAGACCACCGCGAAGGTGATGTCCCTCCAGGAGCCGACCAAGAAGATGTCCAAGTCCGACGAGAACCCCAACGCCAGCGTATGGATACTCGACGACAAGGATACGATCATTCGCAAGTTCAAGCGCGCAGTCACCGACAGCGACACCGTTGTTTGCGCCAGGGAAGGCAAGGACGGCATAATCAACCTGATGTCCATATATTCCGCAGTTACAAACAAGTCCTTCGAGGAGATAGAGGCGGAGTTCGCAGGAAAGGGCTACGGAGATTTCAAGACCGCAGTCGGCGAGGCTGTAGCGGATATGCTGGCGCCTATGCAGGCTGAGTTCAAGCGCGTTTTCGCAGACAAGGCATATCTTGAGGACTGCATGAAGAAGGGCGCGGAAAAGGCGTTCAAGACCTCAAGAAAAACGCTGCAGAAGGTGCAGAAGAAAGTTGGTTTCTTAGTTCTGTAACAAATCACCGATATAAAAAAGGGAGGCCGTGCTCTCCCTTTTTTTATTAAATTGCCATCATTTCTTTCTGTAAATCAAAAGGCGCGATACCAGCAAAGCCGCGGCGAGGACGATACCATGCGTCAGCAGGGCGCTGACCGCCATTTTCGAAGCTATGCTGCCGATATTGTCCGGCGAGAGATCCATGTAGAAAAAGAATGTCGAACTGAAGCTCAGCGCTGCGAATATAAGCGCCATGACCGCCATGACAGTCACACTGACGGCTCTGCGGGAGCCGGACATATGCGCAGATCCGGATATTGAAATCATGGACGCGAATATCAGCACGCAGTACAGAATGCTGAATGATACGCAATGATCTCTTGTCAGAAATTCCATTGTTACTGCGAAGCCGGCGGCTATTATTGATGCCGTCAGGCACACGATTTGAGGTATAGTGATTTTTTGACCGATGGTATTTGGTTCCCTAGGAACTTTGTTTATGTTGTTAATAGTCATAATTATAACCCCCTTCGTTGAAATATATCAACTAATCATGTAGCTTTAAAATTCACATCGCCTTTAACATTTACGTCAAGCCACATTTCAAAATTAGTTGTTGCTCCAAAAGTATTTTTTATTTCAAATTTAGTTTGAATATAAGCGTATTTATATCCAAGCAACATAGTCTTTCCCTGATTACTTTTATGTGTTGGAGAATGTGTATATAGTGTCACATAATCAGGTAAATTTCTTATCGTTTTATCTTGTTTCACATTTTGTACAGTTGCGGTATCTTTATCCTGATTCCATTCAAAATCGCCAGTGATTGACATCTCCAGCCACAAATCACCACTTGAGCTATTATCGGCGTAAACAGATTTGGTCTTTGTAATAGTTTTTTTGCCTGCATTAGAGGCTCTTAAAAGGCTGTAATTTTCTGTGTCTTCCATATTTTTTATATAGGTTCTGTCGATAATCAAAAAACCATTTTCATCGATGCTTTCTTCCTGTGAAATCAACGTAAATTCAGCATATTCATTGGTTTCATCAGAAGTTGCATGATACTCAGTTTCAGGATAAACCGCGTATGAAGTAGTGGTAATTGCTAAAGCTGATGCGATTGCCAGGATAGTTGAAAGAGTTTTCTTTAAAGTTTTCATGTGATATTCCTTTCTGTCTTAGATTGATGTGTGATGGATGTTGGTTGCTAAATTCATTATAGCAGTCTGCTCACTAAATGTCAATGCGTATTTGTCAAAAAAATATAAATTGACGTTTTGCACAATGCATTGACATTTAATATGTGGATTGCGCCTATAAAACAATATGTTCTGATGGATCTGTGATATTTTCGTATTTTGGAGCGGCAGCCGCGGTGAATCGCGGGCCCGGAGAAAGCGCTTGTTCTTGTAGTAATAATGCATTAATACCGCGGTCTAAATAACGAATTTTTTGTGATTGTATACAAATATTCAAGGAACGCTAAATAAACCCTTGCATTTTTCCGCTGTTTCTGATAAAATATTATACGTTACTGAAAAAATAACTACTACAAGAGAGGTAGGTGCTTCAAATGGCAAAATGTGAAATCTGCGGCAAGAGCGTTACCTTCGGTATCAAGGTATCCCACTCTCATAGACGCAGCAACAGAACCTATAAGCCCAATGTCAAGAAGGTAAAGGCGATCGTAAACGGTACTCCCTGCAGAGTAAACGCTTGCACACGCTGCCTGCGCTCCGGTCTGGTTCAGAGAGCAGTTTGATCTAACTTATTGACGTTAAGTTATTGGTTACAGAAAAGTTCCCCTGTCGGTTTCCGGCGGGGGTTTTCTGTTTTTCGCCACAGTTTTCGGCGCATTGAGTTAATTGCGTGAAATCTATTGACAAACCAATTTAAATAATGTAAAATTTGTATATACACATTAATGTGGGAAAGGGTGAACGAATTGGTCAGAATACGCAATCTGTACAAGAAATACGGCTCATTCTCCGTGCTGAGAGGGCTCAGCATGGATATCGAAAAGGGCGATGTTTACGGCTTCCTCGGGCGGAACGGCTGCGGCAAGACCACCACGATGAACATTATCACGAACATAATCCCGAAGGACGAGGGCGAGATAATCCTTGGAAACGGCAGACCGGTAAAGGTAGGATACCTTCCGGAAAGCCCGACGATATACGGCTACATGACCTCCCGGGAATACCTCGAGTACATTGCCGCATGCACGAATTATCAGGGCGATGTGAAGCGCCGCGTAAACGAAGTGCTTGATATCGTGGGGCTGACGAAGGCGGCAGACCGCCGCGCGAAGGGATATTCCCGCGGAATGACCCAGCGTCTGGGAATGGGCGCGGCAATAATCGGCGATCCGGAGCTGCTGATATTCGACGAGCCGACGTCCGCGCTTGACCCCGAGGGCAGAGCCGAGGTCATCTCGATAATCGAGCGCCTCAAGAGCATGGGAAGCACCATTGTGCTTTCAACGCATATTCTGTCCGATGTTGAGCGCGTCGCGAACAGGATCGGAATAATGACAAACGGCAGGCTCGCCGAGGAAGGGTACCTGACGGATATCCTGCGCAAGCACGGCGGCGACGTGATACATCTTTCGGTGCGCGGGCTTACGGACGACCTAAAAATAAAGCTGCTGACGGTGGACTACGCCCGTGCGGAGTTCAACGACCTGAACGGTCAGTTCAGATTCGGCACGGATAACGCGGAGGAGACCTCGCGGCGGCTTATACAGCTTCTCGCTGAGAACAGCGCGGCGGTGGACACCTTCAGCATCGGCACTGCGAGTCTTGAAGAAGTTTTCAGAATGGTGGTGGGCGCAAATGCAGATTAAGGCTGGCTTCAAAAAGGAATGGTTCCAGTTTTCCAGGACGTTCAGGCTGTGGGGAATACTGATCGCAACGGTTTCCTTCTCACTGGCGGATCCGCTGATGTACTGGGCGATGAACGCGCTGCTCGGCAGCCTGACCGATACTGATATGTACGGTTCGATAGGCGGCGCGGTGGATATCGAAAACAGTCTCGGAATGCTGTTCGGAAACGCTGGCTCCGTTTTTGCCGGCACGATGGCAGACCTGTGCGCGACCTCACTGCTGATAATCATGCTGATACTGATGTCCCCCTGCGGCGGCGAGCAGAAAAAGCGCGCCACGATAATCCCGTCCTGTTCGGGACTGGACACGCTCAGTTACCTTATCCCGAAGTACGTAATGTACCCGGGAACGGTTTTCGTGACCGGATTCCTGGCGGCGCTGATTTCCGGAGGTCTTTGCAACCTGCTGTTCACGGACGGAAAAGTCAGCGGCGGAATGGTGCTGCTGGCGGCGTTCCTGTGTGCGGTGTACATGGCGTTCTTTACGGCGGTATACATGTCGATAGGGCTTTTCACCAGCAGACCCGGCGTTGTTACGGTGTTTATGTACGTCGGCGTGTCTATAGTGCAGATGATACTGATGTCGCTTGACCTTACGAAGTTCCACCCGCTGACCCTGCGGTCGCTTGTTATAGGCGAGATGTTCCGCGATGACTTTGTTCTTGCTGATAACGCTGCGAGCATAATCGTGGGAATAGTGCTTTCAGTGGTAATTGCCGTTATGATGTTTGTTCTTACGCTTTCAGTTATTAAGAGCAAGAAGATCAATAATCAGGAAGACAAGCCGGAGTTCTGATGATTTTGCGCAATTTGGTGGGATTCAAAGGTTGACCGAATTGTTGTTTAGAGGCAGAACGCTGCTTGTGAGAGAAAACTATTCTTTATCTGTGTAGTGTGCTTCCGAAACAGTCACGACTAGATTTTATATGTTGCTTGTGGGGGAAAACTCTTGTTTTCCCCCA
>ERZ837910.556-NODE-556-length-57318-cov-6.556101_pt1 | contig 57318 bp, 63 predicted proteins | sample MGYA00519940_ERZ837910 | MGnify/ENA primary metagenome ERZ837910 (study PRJEB31850, sample SAMEA3708825) | human gut metagenome | biome: human gut; feature: human-associated habitat; material: faeces | place: China | collected 2014 ... | reverse complement strand
CTCCAAAGTAGATACTATGACCCAAAAACCGGTAGATTTATCAATGCTGATGATACTGCATATGTAGATACAAATTCCGGTACTCCATTAAGCACAAATATGTTTGCTTATTGTGAGAATAATTTTATTAATAATGTTGATAAAACAGGGCATTTCTTTTTAGTAGATGATTTGGCTTATTTAGTTGTTGGTGCATTAGTGATAACTGTTGCAGCAGTCTTTCTCAGTAGTCCTGCTGTTCGGGTTGCTTTAAATAATGTTGTTAGAGTTTGTGGAGCAAAAATTAAAGAGGCTTGTGAATCATTGAGGCTTGTGAATCATTGTCAGATACTATTGCTAATTCCATTGATAGAGCTAAAACGAAACCTAAATCTCAAAAAAAGAAAAGCATCATATTGTTGCTAAAAAAGCTGCTCGTGCATTTAATTCTCGAAAACTTTTACAAAAGGCAAACATAGGAATTAATTCAACTTATAACTTAGTTTATGTAAAATATAGACTTCACAGATGTATGCATACAAAGGTATATCACGATAAAGTATATAGGTTATTGAGTAAAGGTGAACGAAAGAAGACAATAGCAATTCTTAAATATATTAAAGAATTGTTGCTAGCAGCAAATAAACAAATTCCTTAGGAGTGATATTAATGTTAAAACAATATTTGTATAAAGAGATTTTAAACCATATTAACGAAATAGCAGAAGATGATGTATATGCTATTTCTATTTTAGTTGAATGTAATAATTGCTACAAAGGATTTGAGAATTTTCCTAGTATTGTTATGTTATATAATACAGAAAAGGATTGTGATAATGCTCCTGAATGTAGTGAGGAAAGATGGAATATTGCTGAATGGTACAATAGTGAGGAGTTTTTTTTAGCTGATGAAGATGAATGTGTTGATGGTAAAGAGGTTTTGTATCAATGGTTTGTTTCTCAAGGAATTAGTGAAATTAGAGAAGATGAAAGTTCTATGTACGATGATGATATGAATTATATTGGTAAAGGACCAACTGGGTATTACGACCTTTGTTGTGAAATTGCAGGGGTTGTCAATCAAATACAGAATGAAGACATAATTAGGGATAAGTTTAAAAACATTCCTATACTTATTGTGGATTATGATTATTCTTGGTATATAGTTGATTTTGTTAAAATTGCTAATACTAATGGTCAAGCAGAAAAATTCTTTGAATATTATAAAAATGAGTTTAATGATTAACTATTGTTACTTATAATAACGCAGGTAACATAAAAAAGGTACTAGTCTATAACAGTTCAACCAATGCGTTGAAGAAAACAAATACATATGGTTATGATGATACAACATGGAAGGACAAGCTGACATCATATAACGGAGAAACAATAACATATGATGCATGGGAAAATATCCTAAAATGAACTGATGATACTAACCATTCATATGCAACAGTCCGAGAGTTCAACCCATTCCGATATAGAGGATATGTGTATGATACAGATACAGGTTTGTACTATCTCCAAAGTAGATACTATGACCCAAAAACCGGTAGATTTATCAATGCTGATGATATTGCTTTTATCAGTTCTTCAGGTACTGTTTTAAGTTGTAATATTTTTGTGTATTGTGAGAATAATCCAACAAACTTATATGATTATACAGGTAATTGTAGTTATTTGGATGGTGGGATAATTAAAACATGCCATAAAAGTAATAAATACAATAGGGATAATGCAATAAAGTACGCTGAGAAATGGAGTGATGATTATAGTATGCAGTTTCCTAAATTTCAAAAAGGTGATTTGCTTTGTTCTGATGGTAATGTTGATGGAATCTATACGCACGCTTCGATAATTAGTTCAATAATTAAAGTAAAGGGCAAAAAAATAATTTGTTATGCAGCTCATACTGTAAACAATTTCAATAAAAAATTATTAAGTAATAAGGATAAAAAGAATCCTAAAAAAATAAAGGCAAAAGAAATAATACTGTCTGTATATTACAAATGAAATGAGTGGTCTAGAATGATGGTGAAATGGAAAACAGTAATAAAGTATGGGATTTTAATTGCTATTTTGTTATTGCTGGGTTTGAATTTATACAAAACATATTCTTTTGATGCTGAAGAAGAATATTTAAAGTTAAAACTAAATTTTGTTATGGAAAATGCTTATGATACATATGGTGAAAGGTTAAATGAGGAGTACACTGGTTTTATATCAAAAGATGATTTCAAAAGTTTGGATTATCGAGATGATAGAGAAAGCGTAAAAAGAGAAACAAATAGTTGTTATATATCTGACATTAAAATAACTGACAATAAAGCGGAAGCTGAATTTAGATATCATTATACATCTTATGATAAAAATGATCAATTAGTGTCTAGTAGTGGCACTTGGTATGAACCGATACCAATATTTGTTGAGTTAGAGAAGAAATCAGGGCAATGGAAAGTTACGAGTGTGACAGAAGAAATTTTTCCTGATGAGTCAAAATAAATGATGTATGTGTATTCTTAAATCAACTGTGCAAATGGAATGAGAACTCAGAAAAAAGTGGGAACAAAGGTAACTGACTATTATTATGATAGTAATAATAACCTAATTGTTGAAAAGACTGACAGTGCAACACTTTTCTTCTATTATGATACTGAGAATAGTCCTGTAGCTTTATCCTACAACGGAAAAATGTTCTACTATGTAAAGAACTTGCTAGGTGATATAGTAAAGATTCTTGATAAAGACGGTATTAGCTATGCAAGTTATGTATATGATTCTTGGGGTAATATTCTTGAAGAGAAAGGCGAACCAATATTAAGGAGACTAAATCCACTTCGTTATCGTGGTTATGTATATGATGAAGATACCACTCTTTATTATCTTCAAACTAGATATTATGACCCAACAACAGGTAGATTTATTAATGCTGATGATACTGCTTTTATTGGTTCTTCTGGTACGGCTATTGGTGATAATATTTATACATATTGCGAAAATGATCCAGTTAATAAAAGTGATGCTGATGGAACATGTTACTTTGATTTTAAAGATAATATAAAACATTTTAATAGTGAATATAGGTTGGATTTTTATAAAGATTGGAGAAAAAAAGAGAGAAAATACAATAGAAAGTTTGCAGTAAATTATGCTAGAAAATGGGCTTATTTGCGTAATAATCAATACCCTTGGTTTATAAGAGGAGATTGTACTAATTTTGTGTCACAATGTTTACATGCAGGTGGGATATTGATGAATGATGATTGGTTCTATCTTTATTCTGCTAGAAATAAAAAATGGAAGCATTCTAACTATTGGTCTGTAGCAAGTCAAAATATGGCATATTTTTATCGTTCTAAATACGTCAGAAAACATAAGAGTTTTAATTTACATAAAACAAATATGTCATCTTAAATTAATATTATAAAGAAATATAATATAAAAGTAGGAGATTTGTTATATTTTGATTTTGATGGGGACGGAGTGTATACACATGCCACTATAATTTCATCTGTTAATGCAGAAATTAAGTATTGTGCTCATACAGAAAATAGGAGAGATTATCCTCTTTACAGTGATGATAACAAGAATGCTTCTTTTATGATTTTGATGATGAGGTGATTATATGAAAAATAAGCGAAGTTGTTTACGAAAAGTTATTATTGTTTTATGCGTTATAGCATTTGCATTTATTTGTTATTCAATATTCTTTTGCGTGCTATCATACCAAATTGTAAAAAATATAAATTCAACCAAAAGCTATGATGAGTTTAAATCGTCCCAATATTCACAATATATAAAGGACGAAGAGTATTATAATCAAATGCATTTTAGTGGAGATAGATCTGATACTGATACATCATATTATGGCGTATATGTTGCTATACCCGTGTGGAATGAGGTTGTTGTGTATCATTATTACATCTATGACGTTAGAGATGCTAATGGAAAAATTGTATCAGGTGGAGGTAGCTTATTTGAACCTTGCAGAACTAAAATAACATATAAATATGAAGGTATGAGCCTTGTTGTAGACAAAGCATATGAACAAATAGCTTATGAATAGTAATAATAATCTAATAGCAGATGATAAGCACCTAAAATTTATTAAAAAAATAAAAATGGGAGATTTAATGTATTTTGATAATGGTAATGGTATCATTATTCACGCTACTATTATTAGTAAGGTAAATATAAAAATCTTTTATGCAGTCCATACTAATCCACACAAATATGAAATGTTAAGAGGAACTACTAATAAAAAGATGAAAAATAGATGTGTTTACATATTGAGTATGAGGTGAATATTATGAAAAAGGTATGTTTTATAATTGTTCTTGTTTTTTCTTATTTATTGTCAAATTTTATTACGATGTTCTTTTACTTGAATCCTATTAATATTAAAGGTGAAGTGTATTCTTTAGTAGACGAAATAGAAAATAGTGCGTATAAAAACTATGGTCGATTTGACACTAAATTTAATGGAATAATTTCAAGAGAAGACTTTAGTGAAATGAATTATCGGGATAACGTGAATAATATTGTTAATGAGAAAAATAGTGGAAAAATCAGTAAAGTATTTAAACATAATGGTGTAGCTATTGCTGAGTACAGATATATTTATAGGTCATATGACAACAGAAATAATGTTGTAAACGATTCAAATGGAAGTCATATTATTGAACTTCATAATGATAATGGCAAATGGATTGTTTATAGTGTAACTGTATGTGATACAATTGTTGATGGATATGATTATTATTCTATTTTAAGTTAACAAATAATATATTTTTTGTTAAATTAGTGGTAATTTATATGAATATAGGAGAACTACTGGATTCTTCAATATAACATATTTGCCTATTGAAACCGGAAAGTATTTTTTCAAAATAAAGTAGGTAATTATATGAAAAATAAGCGAAGTTGTTTACGGAAAGTTATTGCAATTCGAGTAATACATATATCAAGAAGAAAACGAAATCTAATGATTGGAAAAATTGGAGATTTAACACTAAAAAATTCAGAGGATATTTGAATTTTTAGTATGGAGGTGTAAAAATGAAAAAATTAGTTAGTATTGTTGTTTCCTTATTATTTCTTACTTTTTCACTAACCGGATGTAATATTCTTGGTAGTGACCTAAAGGCTCTACCTTATTCTTTCTTTGCATCAACTGAAAAAATTACCATTGATACATTAAAAAAGGTAGTTAAAGCTTTTGATAACAGAGATAAAGAGATGGTAAAATCACTATTTGCTAAAAATATACTAAAAAAGTATAAAAACTTTGATAAAGAGTTAGATAAGGCTTTCAAGTACTACACAATAAAGTCAGAAAAAGTTGAATATAGTTGGTCTGGTGATTCCGATTCTACTGAAGATGGCATAACCATAACATTTACAGGTGGAGATGTAACTATAAAGAAAGCGAATAAGAGTTTTGATATTTCTATAGAAATATGTTCGAATGATGATAATGATGATTTAAATGTAGGCGTGTGGAATTTGTGCATAGTTGACAACAATTTAGATGAAAGTGAGATTAAAGGAATTTATTCAGATGATGATATTGGTTCTGATATACCAAAATATGGAATTTATGTAGGGCGATAAAAATGAATTGTATTACTAAAATTTAGCTATAGATTAAATTTTCGTAGTGAAATATCTGTCTAATAGAAAAACGGTAGATGGTTGTCAGCAACTATTCTAAGTGATGGTACAAAGATAACATACCGTTACAATGCAAATGGAATGAGAACCCAAAAATAAGTAGGTTCTAAGGTAACAAACTATTATTATGATAGTAATAATAACCTAATCACTGAAAAAACTGACAGTGCAACATATGAAAAATTTGAAATGTATTTGCCATATTGGGTTGTTAGTCGAAGAGTTTATGATTTTCTTATTAAAAGATATCCTAGAATGAATTTTGAATCGATTTTTTTAAATGAATAGTAGTTTAAAAGATATATTTTAATGATTTCTCTTATCATAAGACCGTAATAGTAGTTCAATTCTGTATATTTATTGCTTGTAGAATTAAGTACAGAATGATAATAATTTGAAGAATTATATATAAAAACAATTTCTCTCGGAGGATAATAATATGATTAAAAAATACTATATTAAAACTATAACCTTGTTATTAATGATACCTTTTATGATGTTCTTATGCGCTTGTAATAATACAACTAATATCGCTGATAGTTCTATTGGACAATTAAATTATAATTATGACAATAAACACATATCAGTAACATTAACTGAGGCTGAGAGTAATATAGTCAAAGATATATTTAATAAGAAAGAACTATATAATGATGAACCATCTTGTGGTTTTGATAAAAATATCTCTATTAAGTTTGATAATGACTATTACTGTATTGCTTGTGATTCTTGTGGTATTGTAAAATTTAAAGATAAGTATTTTAATATTTCTAATTCAGAACGCAGTAAAGTAGAGAAAATTTTCAAAAAATACGGAGGAACATTTCCTTGCGTATAAAGAGTTATACAAACAGAGTATTTCTCTATATCGGTTCGCCTATCTCATTCATATGGTTTCTATAATTAGAGGATAGGAGAGATTTATATGCTTGGTGTATTTAATCCAGTAAGTTCTTCTATAAATATTAAACAGGTAATAAGCGAATTACCTGTGACATTAAGAATTGGTATTATAGCCTTGATTTTATTTGGAATTTGCTATTATTTTAATAGTAGCCTATTCATACGATGATATTGACTCTAAATATAACACTGATTGGTATAACGAGAAGTATAACATCAGTTTTACTAGTAGTAATAAATTATTTCCGTATGGACAACCACATTGCTTTAATACATATGTTGATGGGAACAAAGTTGATTTTAAAATGGATAATAATAGTGGAAGTATCTCTATTGGAAAAGAAAGTGTTTTTGCAGATAAAGAAACCGGTGAAAAATATAGTGATTTTGATAATTATGCATCTGGTCAATATGATTATTACCATGGTGTACTGAATGTAAAAATCAATAAGATGGATAATGCAGAGTATAACTATTTTAAGGGTAAAACTTTAGCTTTTATAAAGAAGTAATATTTAGTATTAGTGCTGAAAGTAGTATTGAAAATAATGGAGGTGTTCTCATGAAAATGAGTTGGTTTAAAAAATATTTGAAAGTTTTTTCAATTTTCGTTATATCCTTTTTGTCACTAGTAACTTTAATTATGATTTTTGCTTTCTGTATAGGTGATGTTACAGTAGGTAATTTTATATTATTTATAGGTGTAGAGATTTGTTTAATAGGTATGTTTATAGGACAAATCCATTATTTTTCAACCTTTGCTTATAAAGTTTATTTTGATAATGATAATATTGTGTTTCAATTTAAGAATAAGACCTACACATATAATAGAAATGATTGTAAGAAAATCTTTACAAATGTAATGATAACTAAATTTACCTTCTATAATAAGAAAATCAGATGTGCAAAAAATGATTACTTTGATGATAATACAGGGCAGTTAAAAGATAAACTGAATAAAGAATTTTTTCCTAATGCTGATATTACAAAAATTTGGGATTGATTATATGAATAAAGTTAATTTTAAAGATATAGAAAAAGTCAAAAAGCTATATCATAAAAAAGGTGTTTATGTAATAACCGGTGAAAAGTATTGGGATGGTGGTTATGATATAGATGCTTCACTTGATGAAAAACTACAATTCTATTCCTATGCCAAGAAGTATAGTGATGTGCTGAAAAACATAATTTATCAGTTTGGTGATAAAGCTATTATCGGAAAGGACATAGGGGAAAAGTCTGACCTTTTTGCACATTGGAAAGATATGAAGTGTTACGATTCATTTAATAATTTAAATGAGCAGTTTAACAAGAAAAGCAATTATGAAATTAACCATAATGATGAAATTATTGACTACATAATCGAAAATAATTTTAGATACTTTTCGTTTATAGATTTCTATTTGCCAAAGTATAATATGATTTTACAAGCAACTTGCCATACTGAAATTTTTATTTATTCCGATAATTATAAAGAAATTATATCTAAAATTGAAACAATTGTTGGTAGTGAAAGTGAACTTAATATTAAATATTTAGAATTTGATTGATTATCACATAATTTTTATAGAAATTCTCTATATCAATATTGATTATACGTTATGATTATTTTATATAATGTACTTTACTTGTTAAATAGGTGTATTTATGATAAAATAATCTTTAGTGTCAATTTGAAATGGGGGAGAAACTTTGGGAAGAACTTCAAATATGTTAGCTGAAATGGCTGATATTAATATTAATGCCGGAGTTAAAAAGTCAAATTTACCACTACTAAAAATGTTTATTTTAGGTATGATGGCAGGTGCATTTATTGCATTTGGTGGTGCTGCAAGTAATGTTGTAGTTCATGGTATTGATAATGCCGGTGTTGCAAAGATGTTAGCCGGTGTGATTTTCCCTGTAGGTCTTATGCTTGTTGTGTTTACCGGTAGTGAACTTTTTACCGGTAACTGTTTAATGATAATGGGTGCACTTGATAAGAAAATTAAAGTGTCTAAGATGATTCGTAATCTTGTTATTGTGTATTTCTCTAATTTACTTGGTGCACTTATAATGGATTTCTTGATTTTCTATTCAGGTCAGTTTGACCTATCAAGTGGTGGCCTAGGTGCTTATACAATTAAGGTTGCAATTGGAAAAACTTCACTTGCTCCATCTACTGCTTTTGTCAGTGGTATATTGTGTAACATTCTTGTTTGTTTAGCAATCCTAATGTCTAGTGTAGCTAAGGAAGTAATAAGCAAAATCTTTGCAGTATTTTTCCCAATCTGTTTGTTTGTTGTTTGTGGCTTTGAACACTGTGTTGCTAATATGTTCTATTTACCTTCAGGTATTTTAGCAACAACTAACCCACAGTATGTTGCAAAGGCTAAAGAACTATTTGGTATTACTGCTCAGCAATGTGAGAATTTAAAGCACTTTGCAGGTACAGACCAATTAATCTATGTTACTTTAGGTAATATTGTTGGTGGTATGTTACTTGTTGGTGCAGTATTCTACTTCGTACATATTAGAAATTGGGATAAGAAAAATTCCTGATTTCTTGTCACATATTGTCCTATTAGCACAGAGAATTCTCTGTGCTTTTATTTTTATATTAAATTTACATTAATTATCTTCTATATTCATTGACTATAAGTAGAAATTTGTGTATAATTTTAAACGTAAACAGAGGAGTTTTCCTCTGTTTTTTTAGGCGGGTAATAAATAAGGAGGTCGTTATGTCTAAGGTATCTAATTCAATGAATATTATTGAACTTAAAAATGTTGGAAAATCTTTTGATGATGTTGTGGTTGTTGAAGATTTTAATTTGGAAGTAAAGAAAGGTGAGTTTGTTACTTTTCTTGGACCATCAGGTTGTGGTAAAACAACTACACTAAGAATGATTGCAGGTTTTGAAATTCCTACGGAGGGTCAGATCACTTTAAAAGGTGAGGACATAAGTAAACTTCCTCCATATGAAAGACCTATTAATACAGTATTTCAGAGATATGCACTTTTTCCACATCTTAATATATATGATAACATTGCTTTTGGCTTAAAGCTAAAAACTAATGAAGTTACTTACAAGAAAGATAATGGCAAGATTATCACTCGTAAGGAAAAACTTTCTAAAAAAGAAATTGACAAAAAGGTTAAGAGAGCCTTAGAGATAGTTGACCTTGAGGGTTTTGAAAAGCGTTCTGTAGATACTTTGTCAGGTGGTCAGCAACAGAGAATTGCTATTGCAAGAGCTATTGTAAATGAACCACAGATTCTTTTACTTGATGAACCTTTAGGTGCATTAGACCTTAAGATGCGTAAAGAAATGCAGATTGAACTTAAAGCAATGCATGAAAGACTTGGTATCACTTTCATATATGTAACCCATGACCAAGAAGAAGCCCTTACAATGTCCGATAAAATTGTTGTTATGTCTGATGGTGTAATTCAGCAGATTGGTACACCGGAAGAAATTTATAATGAACCAAAGAATGCTTTTGTAGCTGACTTTATCGGTGAAAGTAATATTTTTAACGGTAAAGTTACTGATAAGCTACAAGTACAGTTTTGTGACCATACATTTACTTGTGTTGATGACTTCCATATTGGAACTAAGGTTGATGTTGTTGTTAGACCTGAAGATATTGTAATGAAACCTAAGGGCGAGGGTATGATGGATGTTGTAGTTGACTCTGTCGTATTTAAAGGTGTTCATTATGAAATTACAGTTCTTTCAGGTGATAATGAAATTGTTATTCACTCAATTTACAATGCAGTTGTAGGTGACACAATTTCTATTGATATTGATCCTGATAGTATTCATTTGATTGAAAATAACCTTACTACAAACGACTTTGAGGGTATTATTACAAAGCACAATACAGTTGAATTTGCTGATGGTGAATTTGAATGTGACCTTACTCAGCTTTATCCTAATTCAAAGTATGTTGATGATGTACTTGTTGACGAAAAGGGTAATGAAATTGATGTAGTAGGCAAAGAAGTTTCAGTTTCTATCCCTGTATTTGGTTCAATTGAAATGAGTGATGATGCTGATAAGGGTGGAACTACCGGCAATATTATTTCACTTATTTATAAAGGTGACCACTATCAGTATATTGTTAGAACAGAAAACGAATATGACTTCATATTTGATGATGAAGACTTATGGAATGAAAATGACTTTGTCAGTCTGATTATTCCTAAAGAAAATATTTCATTGAAATTAAAGTAATCATCATTTTGGAGGTTGAAAAATGTTTAAGTTTTCTCGTAAACAACTCTGTATTCCTTACGGATTGTTTCTTGTTTTGTTTGTAATTGCACCTTTGCTTGTAATTATTTATTATGCTTTAACTAATGGCGAGGGTCAGTTTACACTTTCTAATTTTACAGATTTCTTTACTGACAGTAACACTATAGGCACTTTGCTTTATAGTATGTTTACTGCTTTAGTTACTACAGTAGTATGCTTATTAATTGCTTATCCTGTAGCATTAATACTTGCGAATTCTAAGCTAAAAAGAAAATCAGTTCTTTTGATGCTTTTTATTATGCCTATGTGGATTAACTTCACATTAAGAATTACTGCATTAAAAGAAATTCTAACTGCAATAGAGGGTAACCTTGCTTGCCATCCATTTTTAAATACTATAATCGGTATGACATACGACTTCTTACCTTTTATGATTTTACCTTTATATACAACACTTGAAAAGATTGATAAGAAACTTCTTGAGGCATCTAATGACTTAGGTGCTAATAATAGAATTACTTTCTTAAAGGTAACATTACCACTTTCAATGCCTGGAATAATCAGTGGTGTTACTATGGTATTCTTACCTGTAATGACAAACTATGTTGTACTTGATATGCTATACAATAGCACATATATTATGGGTAGCTTAATCGGTAGTTATTTTAATGCATATGATTGGCACAATGGTTCAATGATTTCCATTGTACTTCTGGTTATTATCTTTATTGTAACAATATTTACCAACAGACTTGGTGATGGTGTTGGAGAAAGCAGAGGTGCTTCTCTATGATAAAAAAGATATTTTCAGCAAGTTGGGTATTTCTTGTACTGTTAGCAATTTATTTGCCAATTATTATTTTGGCAATATATAGCTTTACAGATTCCACCACAATCGGTGCTATAAGAGGTTTTTCTCTTCATAATTATGAAACCTTGTTTACTACAAAAGAATTGTTAGAAATGATTGTAGATACATTAGTATTGGCATTAGTTGTTGCTATACTGGCAGTTGTATTAGGCACTAGTGGTGCAATCGGTGCATTTTATTCAAAGAGATTACCGAAAGCATTTATCAGAAATGCTAACCAAATTCCTGTTGTTAATGCAGATGTAGTTACAGGCTTTTCAATTTGTATTCTGCTAATTGTTGCATTTGGTATTGATAAAAGCACATATATTCCACTTGTTATAGGTCAAGTAACTTTATGTGCACCATTTGTATATCTTTCTGTTGTACCTAAACTTATACAAATGGATAACAACCTTTATGAAGCAGCTCTAGACTTAGGAGCTACACCATCAAAAGCATTATTTAAGGTTGTAATTCCTCAGATTATGCCTGGTATAGTTTCCGGTTTTATGCTTTCAATTACACTTTCACTTGATGATTATTTTGTTACAACATACACAAAACCGGCTACCTTTAATACAATTAGTACCTATGTAGTAAATGCTACAAAAGGAGCTCAAACAAACATAAAAACAGCCTTATGGGCATTATCTACAATTATCTTTGCAATCGTTATTGCAATTGTTTTGATTAATTATTTCAGAACAAACAAAAAGGTAGGTGAAAGTAGATGAGAAAATTAATTTCCATTTTAATTATGCTTTTAATAACTGCATCTATTTTCATTTTACCTATGTCAGTATCTGCTAAAGATAAGGATGTTATTACCCTTAGAATTTCAAATTGCGAAGAATATATTGATGAGGGTAATTGGGACAAAGATGATACCATTGACCTTGATAGTGGTGATATAATCGGTAAAAATTCTATGATTACTGATTTTGAAAATTGGTATTATAAAACCTATGGCAAAAAGGTTAAGGTTGAATATTCAACTTACGGTACAAATGAGGATTTATATAACCAAATTACTCTAGGTGATAATTTTGATTTAGTTTGTCCATCTGATTATATGGGTATGAAAATGATTGATGAAGATATGCTAGTACCTTTGTCAAAAGAATTTTTCGATACTAGCAACAAGTATAACTATTATGCAAAAGGTGTATCACCATATATCAAAAACTTAATGGATACCACTAAGATTGATAACAAAAAGTGGAGTGACTATTCAGCCGGTTATATGTGGGGTACAATGGGTTTTGTATATAACCCTGATGTTGTATCAACAGAAGATGCCTCAACATGGAAGATACTTGAAAATAAAAAGTATAGCCGACAAATCACTATTAAAGATAGCGTTAGAGATAGTTATTTTGCAGTTTTAGGTCTTATAAATTCAGATAAAATGTCAACCGATGAATTTAAGAATTCTAAGGACTATAATGAGCAAATAACTAAATTAATGAATGATACCTCACAATCAACAGTTGATAAAGCAGAAGAAAGATTACAGGGTATCAAGGATAATGTTTATTCATTTGAAACTGATAGTGGTAAATCCGATATGGTGTCAGGTAAAGTAGTTGCCAATTTCCAATGGTCAGGAGATGCAGTATATAGCCTTGACCAAGCAGAAGAAGACAATTGTTACCTTGAATATGCAGTGCCTAAGGAATGTTCAAACCTTTGGTGTGACGGTTGGGTTATGCTAAAGCAAGGTATTAACGGCGATAAAGAAAAGCAACAAGTAGCTGAGTCATTTATTAACTTTGTTTCAAGACCTGATAATGTAATTCGTAATATGTACTATATTGGTTATACAAGTTGCATTTCCGGTGGTGATGACAACAGAATCTTTGAATACATTAATTGGAACTACGGTGCAGAAGATGATGAAGAAACTGTTGATTACCCGGTAGGTTTCTTCTTTACAGGTAATTCCAAGGATAAAGATTATATTGTAAAGACTACAAAAGACCAAACAAAAAGACAACTGTTTACTCAATATCCTACAGAAGATATTTTAAAACGTTGTGCAGTAATGATGTTCTTTAATAGTGATGAAAATAAACGAATGAACCAAATGTGGATTAATGTAAGGTGCTTTAATCTAAATTCAATTCCGTCATATGTTTGGTACATTGTTGTTGCCGTAATTATTATAGTTGCAATGCTAATAATCATTTATACTAAAGGTCATACTTTTAGAAATAAAAAAATGCAGAAAAAGTATAAAAAGATATAATAATTCTATAATTGCATTATTTGAATTAAGAAAAGTTGTATAATAAAAAGGAAGTGTGGCATTAATTTAACGCACTTCCTATTTATTTGGAGGGTTGTCCGAGTGGTCAATGGTGCGATACTCGAAATATCGTGTTTTACGAAAGTAAAGCCTGGAGTTCGAATCTCCAACCCTTCGCCATAAAAAGCCCATTCTAATGGGCTTTTTATTTTAAATTAGTCAAATGTTTTGCAAAAAATTAAGTCCTAAGATGATTATTCATCTTAGGACTTTTTGTGTTACATACTACTTTTTCTTCTTTTTCTTAATGTGAACTTCCGGAACTGCTACATCATATAGCACAGGTTCATCATCATTATCTTCTACAATATCATTCTGCTTTACTTTTCCTGTGTGAACTTCAGGTACTGCTAAATTTTCTGAATTGAAACTATACTTGTATTTTGCCTTGTCCTTCATAAAACATTACCTCCAAATTATCACAATAAATTAATAAAGAATGTTATTGTTAAGCTGTTTAAGAAATCAGCAAACAAACTACCTACAATAGGAATAATCAAATATGCCTTAACTGATGGTGCATATTTATCACAAATAGCTTGCATATTAGCCATAGCATTAGGCGTAGCACCCATACCAAAACCACAAGTACCTGCTGCAATTACTGCAGCATCATAATCTCTACCCATAATGTTATATATAACATAGTAGGCAAATAAGAACATAAGAACTGCTTGGCCGGCTAGTAGAATAACAAGTGGTAAAGCTAGGTCAGCTAGTTGCCATAATTTAAGAGTAATCATTGCTATACCTAAGAATAGAGATAGACAAATACCACCAAGGTCATTTATTTCACCCATATGAATAGTAATTTTACCTGTGTATTCACCTATGTTTCTCATAATAGCAGCAACAATCATTGCACCAATATAAATAGGGAATGTCATTCCTGTAAGTGAAAGTAGCTCTGATACTATTGTACCAATTCCTACTGCAATAATCAACTGAAAAACTGCAGGAGCATACATAGAAAAATGTCTTTCATGCTTTTCTTCTTCTTCAACTAGGAAACTGTCATCCTCTGTTTTTATAGTATCTAGTAGATTATGCTTTTTAATAAGTCTGTTACCAATAGGACCACCCATTAGTGAACCGGCAATCAAACCGAATGTTGCAGCGGCAGTACATACTGTTGTAGCACCTGAAACACCAAAGTCCTCTAGTACAGGGCCAAATGCACCGGCAGTACCATGACCACCAATCATAGGAATAGAACCTGTTGTCATACCTGTTAAGGAGTCAAGTCCCAGTACATTTGCAAGTCCGATTGATGCAAAGTTCTGTCCAATCATAAGCACAACAACAAGTACAAGGAACACTATAAGTGCCTTACCACCACTCTTGAGGACTTTTAAGTTGGCTTGGAAACCTACCGAAGTAAAGAACAGAACCATACAGACTTCTTTTAATGTGTCATCAAAGTCAATTACTGCAATTCCTGTTGCGTACAATATTAATGTAAATATTGCAAATAGCAAACCACCAATAACAGGTGAAGGAATACAGAACCTTTGTAAAAATGAAATTTTCTTTTTTAAGAAATTACCTATCATCAGAACAACTACAGCAACTGCAACTGTTTGATACATATCTAGTGTAATATCCAATGTTATCAATCCTTTCGCAGTTAATAGTTATTTAACTGAAATACCTTTTTCTTTGTAATATTCAATAGCACCTTTATGAAATGGAATATTAATACCTTTAACTGCATTTTCTTCTGTAATGTCAATATCAGCAGATACAGTCAGCTGAATTTCCTTAGCATTATTGAAAATCAATTTGGCAAGTTCTTTTACTTTATCATTAGATAATTTGTCACTTACTAGAATAACAGATTTAATACCAATAGTATTTATATCTGTGTTTTGACCGTTATATGTATTCTTTGGAATTTTGCAATCAATATAAGAGTAAGCTGACTTTAGCTTATTAGATGTAGCATTATCAATTTCAAGCAGTTTAATATCACATTGTTTTGCTAATTCATCAACAATAGTTGCATTCATACCAACAGTAACAAATAAACAATCAATTTCTTTGTTTTCAAGTTTCTTAGCAGCTTCGGCATAATCAAGGTTAACTTCCTTAACCATCTTAGAGTTTAGTCCATATGATGCAAGAATTTGTTTTGCATTTAGTTCAGAACCTGACTCCTTTTCACCGATATTGACTGTCTTGCCAAGCAAATCATCTACTGAATTAATATTAGAATCTTTTCTTACTACAATATGACAAGCTTCAGTATAAAGAGATGCTAAAGCACTATAGCCTTTATATGCACCTGACTTTTCAAAGTTGTTTTCGCCATTATAGGCATCACTTACAATGTCTGATTGTGCAATAGCAGCATCTAAATATCCTTGAGAAAGCAGTCTAACATTTGCTGCAGAACCTGCAGTAGTTTTTTGTTCGATTTTTAGTTTTCCACTTTCATCGGCTAGTTCTCTGATTGATGTAACTGTTTCGTTATAAATACCACCAATACCGGCAGCACCAAAACGAATTTTATCATCATCTGATGAACAACTACATAAAGAAACAACAAATATCAATGAAAGTAATATTGCAAATATCTTTTTCATTAAATCCCTTCTTATGACATAATTTTTCTAGTTTATTATATCATATTCATTATTTTTTTGTCAATTTTGATTGAAAAGTAAACCCATTCTAGAATTAAAATCGTAGATAAATAACCAAAAACAATATAAATATTTTTGAAATAAACATATTGAAATTACAAAAAATTTAATTTATAATAAAAAAAGACTTGACTTGGAGTACACTCTAAGTATTAATATATAGGAGATGAATTTCTATGACAATTAATGAAGTAAGCAAAACATATAATGTTACACCTGATACATTGAGATATTACGAAAAGGTTGGTATGATTCCTCCGGTTACAAGAACTGCCGGTGGTATTCGTGATTATCAAGAAGTGGATCTTGGATGGGTGTCTCTAGCATTATGTATGAGAAGTGCCGGTTTGCCTGTTGAAGCAATGATTGAATATGTGAAGCTTTTTAAACAAGGAGACAGTACAATTCCTGATAGACTTCATTTATTAGAAAAACAAAGAGATTCTTTACTTGAACAGAGGAAACAGATCGATGTTACCTTAAAAAGATTAAATTACAAAATCTCAAAGTATGAAGATGCTGTAAAAACAGGTGTTCTAAATTGGGATGATGAAAAGGAGAATTGTTGATGTATTTAGAAAAACTAAATGGACCTGCTGATGTTAAGAAAATGGATATTGACAGTCTAAATGAACTTGCATCAGAAATGAGAGATGCTTTATTACACAGACTTAGTATTCACGGTGGACACTTTGGACCTAATTTTGGTATGGTTGAAGCAACTATTGCTATGCATTATGTTTTCAATTCACCAATAGATCAGTTTGTATTTGATGTTTCTCACCAAACTTATTGTCACAAAATGCTGACAGGCAGACAGAATTCTTATTTATATGAAGAAAACTTTGACGATATTTCCGGCTATAGTAATCCAAAAGAAAGTGACCATGATTTCTTTGAAATCGGTCATACTTCAACTTCTGTTAGCTTAGCTTGTGGACTTGCTAAGGCCAGAGATGTAAAAGGCAAAAACTACAATGTAGTTGCAGTTATTGGTGACGGTTCATTAAGTGGTGGTGAAGCACTTGAAGGACTTGACTTTGCCTCAGAACTTGAAAGCAATATTATTATTATTGTAAACGATAACGATATGTCTATTGCTGAGAATCATGGTGGTTTATATCAGAATCTAAAGTTACTTCGTGAAACTAACGGTAAAGCCAAATGTAACCTATTTAAGTCTATGGGACTTGACTATAAATTTGTTGCTGATGGTAACAATATTGAAGAAATGATTTCAGCTTTAAAAGAAGTTAAAGATACTACAAAGCCTACTGTAGTTCATATTGTTACAAAAAAAGGTAAGGGATATGCTTTAGCTGAAAAGAATAAAGAGGCATGGCATTGGTGTATGCCATTTGACCCTAAAACAGGCAAGTCTACTATTGACTTTGGTGATGCTAAAGATTATGGTGAAATTACTTGTGAAATACTACTTGATAAGATGAAAGAGGACAAGACACTTGTAACTATCACATCAGCTACACCTGCAGTAATGGGCTTTACTAAGGATAAGAGAGATTTAGCCGGTAAGCAGTTTGTTGATGTTGGTATTGCTGAAGAACATGCAGTAGCACTTGCTTCCGGTATTGCAACAGGTGGTGGCAATGCAGTTTATGGTGTGTATAGTACATTTGTCCAGAGAACATATGACCAAATTTCTCAGGATGTTTGTATCAATAACAGTCCTGTAACATTCCTTGTTTTCTGTGCATCTATCTATGGTATGAATGATGTTACTCACCTAGGCATTTATGATATACCTATGTTATCTAACATTCCAAACCTAGTTTATTTAGCTCCTACAACTTTAGAAGATTACAAAGCTATGGTTGATTATGCTACTACACAGAATGAACACCCTGTAGCTATTAGAGTACCATATGATGTGTTTGAGGCAGGTAAACCTCAGACTAAGGACTTTAGCAAACTTAATAAGTATGAAGTTGTATCAGAGGGTAATGATGTTGCAATTATTGCTTTAGGTTCTTTCTTTGGTATTGGTGAAAGGGTAAAGGAAATGTTAGCTGATAGTAACATTAATGCAACACTTATTAACCCATACTTTATTACAGGTACAGATGATGAACTATTAGAAAGTTTAAAGGATAACCATAAGCTTGTTATCACTATTGAAGATGGTGTTCTTGATGGTGGTTTTGGTGAGAAGATTTCTCGTTTCTACGGTAATACTAATGTGAATACTATTAATTATGGTTACAAGAAGGAATTTTTAGACAGATATAATCCGGAAGATATTCTAAGAGAAAATAGAATTACTCCTGAACAGATTGTAGAAGATATTAAGAATTCTTTATAATCCTTTGCAAAATAATCCAATTTTTAAGGTGCAGTTAAATTAACTGCACCTTTTTATATATAAAAAGATTACTTATTAATCATTATAATGCAGATTATTCATAAATACTTTTATGATATGAAAAATTTATGAGCTATTTTAACAAAATATGAAATATTAGAAAAACTACTGTTGAAAAAATAAAAGTGCTTTGCTATAATACTAAAAGGTTAGGATATGCTAACTTGATTTAGCTATTGCTAACTAAGGAGATAAGTGAGAGGTTTTATGAGATTTATTAAGGCTTTTAGTGCATTAATTTTAATAATTATTCTTGTTGGTTGCAGTAATGAAAAAGAAGTTAGTAGTTCAAATTCTATTTCATCAACTACTGTTACTAATGCAAATCCGGCAACAAAAGAATTTTTTGCTATGGATACTTATATGGAAGTTAATGCCTATGGTGATAATGGCGAAAAAGCTGTTGCTAAAGCAGAAAAGGAAGTTAATAAACTTGATAGCATTTTATCAACAGGTAAGTCAACAAGTGAAATCAGTAAATTAAATAAAAATAAAAAGCAAGTTGTGTCTGCCGATACAATGTCACTTATTAAAGAGTCAGTAAAAATTTCTAAAGCAACTAATAGTGCATTTAACCCAACAATTTATCCATTAATGGAGCTTTGGGGATTTACCACAAAGAATTATTATGTACCTAAAGATAATGAAATAAAACCATTACTTAACCATATGGATATTGATAATATTAAAATTGATGAAAGTAAAAATGAAGTATCTTTTAAAGATAGTAATATGAAAATTGATTTAGGGGCTATTGCTAAGGGGTATACCTCATCAAAGATTATTGATATTTTTAAAGAGAATAATATCGAAAGTGGTATGGTAACTTTAGGTGGTAATGTTCAAGTTTTAGGTAAAAAGCCTGATGGTTCACTTTGGAAAGTCGGAATACAAAATCCAATTGGTGAAGATGAATATTTAGGTGTGTTACAAACATCAGATAAAGCAGTTATTACTTCCGGTGGATATGAAAGAAATTTCACTAAGAATGGTAAAACCTATCATCATATCTTAGATCCATCAAATGGTTATCCTGCAAACAATGGACTTACATCAGTTACTATTATTTCAAGTGATGGTACTTTAGCTGATGCACTTTCAACATCACTGTTTGTTATGGGTAAAGATAAAGCAATTGATTTTTATAAAAAATCAAATTATAATTTTGATTTTATCCTTTATACAAGTGACAATAAGTTAATTATTTCTGATGGTATCGAAGATATATTTTCTTCCAATTTGGATATTAAGGTGGTTAATAAATAATGAAAAATATATTTAAAAATATTTCTAAAATTAAATATATTCTTCCATTGTTAGTGTTAGTGGTTTGTGTTGCTTTTGCAGTAAATAGCTTTACAAATGGTAATTTTAGTGCTGATTCTGTAAATAAAAGAGAAACCATTAATATTGAAAATTCTACAACAAATTCAACTACTACTAGTTCTACCGGTAGTAATGCTATAACAACATCACCTTTGCCAAGTGAAAGTGGAAATAATAATTCAACTTCAAACAGTGAAAAGGTAAAGAGTGTTTTACCTTTGACTTTAAATAGTAATCAAAAGTATAAAGACGGTACATATTACGGAACAGGTGTTGGTTTTAATGGCAACCTTACTGTGAAAGTAACTATTATGAATGGTAAAATAACAAATATAGATATTGTAAAAACAGGTGATGGTGATGAGTATATTGCAAAAGCAAAAGGATTGTTAAAATCAATCTATGCTAAGCAAAATACAAATGTAGATACTGTTTCAGGTGCTACATATAGTTCTAATGGACTTATTGAAGCAGTTTCTAATGCACTTTCAAAAGCAGTTGTCAATAAAGAAAATTTAAAAAGTTATGTAAATAACAATAAAAATACTAATAATATAGCAACCACAACAACACCAAAGAAATCTCCTACAAAGCCAAGTGTTCCTAATATGAATGATGCTACTTTCAAAGATGGCAAATATATTGGTGTTGGTGAGGGTTATAAAGGAGATATAAAAGTTTCAGTTGTTATTAAGAATGGCAAAATTTATAAGATAAACATTCTTAGCACAGAAGATGATGAACAGTTCTTTTCAAAGGCCAGAAAATTAACTTCAAGTATTATTACTAAACAAACTGCTGATGTAGATACAGTAAGTGGTGCAACTTTTAGTTCTAATGGCATAATAGAGGCTGTTTCAAATGCTTTACAAAAAGCCTATGTTAAGCAAACAACAACAGTCCCTACTACCACTACTACAAATAATACAACTTTAACAACTTTACCTAGTAGCCCTAGTGTAAAACTTAAATATGAAAACGGTACATATATGGCACAAGTTGTTTGTTACCCTAGTGAAAACGGTGCTTTTGAGGAATACACCTTGTCATTAAAGATTTCTATTTTTGATGATGTTATAACTTCTATTGATGAAGTTATGGGTGTTGGTGATAACTACGATACTGCAAATGACTGGTATTTGAATAGAGCAGTAAGAGGTACAACAAAATACCCAAGTGTTGTTAAACAAATTCTTAATAAAAATTCTACTGATGTTGATACAGTTAGTGGTGCAACTTGTTCATCAAAAGCAATTATTGAAGCTGTTAATAAAGCACTTTTAATTGCAGAAGTTAAGGGAGATTAAAGTGAATTTTTGGTTTAAATTATTTAACTTTCTTTTATGTGTTTGTGTTATTGTTGGTTATAACTTTTTTGTTGATATTAATGCTAAAGATAACATAATAAAAGAATTAAATACAAAAGTATCATCATTAGAGAAACAAGTTGAATATGATGATAATTACATTGAAGATATTAAAACTAAAATTAATAAAAATAACGGTAAAGAGTCAAAAGTAGAGGAAACTACAACATCTTCTAAATATAAAGATGGCACATATGACGGTGAGGCTAAAGGTTTTGGTGGTAATATCAGAGTCAGCTTAACTGTTAAGAATGACATTATAACAGAAATTAATGTTATATCTGCCGATAAAGAAGACTCAAGTTATTTAGCTTCAGCAAAGAATATTATTAATACAATGCTTGACAAACAATCAACAGATGTTGATACAGTAAGTGGTGCAACATTTAGTTCAACAGGTATCAAGAATGCAGCTACTATTGCACTTAACAAAGCATTAAAGTAATGGAAGTAATATAATTTATGAAAAGTATAAAACTAACACCGAAAAAGAAAAAACAACTTTATATGTATGTTAGATTAGCAATTCAGATTTTATTCTTTCTATTGTTTCCGTCTACATTCACAAGTGCCTTTAATGGTGTAAAATATATCTTTACTCAAATAGGTTTAGGCTCAAGTGTTGCACTTAATTCCTTTTTAGCCGTACTGATTGCACTATGTGTTTATACAATAGTATTTGGCAGATTTTTCTGTGGATATGCTTGTGCTTTTGGTACAATGGGTGATTTGTTACATAAGCTTTACCTTTTCATCTGTAAGAAGATGAAGAAAAAGCCATTTAAACTCAATGATAAACTTTCTAAAGTACTAAGCTATTTAAAATATGTAGTACTGCTATTTATAGTTATTATGTATTTCTTAGCTTATTCATCCTATCTGCAAGGCAAAAGTCCATGGGATGTATTCTCAATGATAGTTTCATTTAACTTTAGATTTGACGGATATACAGTTGGCATAATTGCATTAGCAGTTATTATGGTGGGAATGTTCTTTATTAAGAGATTTTTTTGCAGATTTCTTTGTCCTATGGGAGCAGTTTTCTCACTACTACCATCACTGCCTTTTACTGCAGTAACCAGAAAGAGAGAAAATTGTATCAAAGGCTGTAAAGCTTGTAAAAATATTTGTCCTGCTAATATCGATATTCCTGAGAGAGGTAAATGGAATGTTAGTGGTGAGTGCTTCCAATGTGGTGAATGTATTTCAGTTTGTCCTAAGCAAAATACAGGTGTCTCAGAAAAAGTAAGAGGTAATGAGATTTGGTATGTACTTCTCAGAGCAGTAATTCTCTTAGTTGTACTATATTTTATTGGTGTTTGATATGAAAAAGAGAGATATTATTCTTGTTGTTAGTTTACTTGTTGTTGCCGGTATTGTATTTTTAATTTTTAATTTTAATAATAAAAGTGGCAAAACAGTTATTATAACAGAGAATGGCTCAACATATGGAACTTATAGTTTAAGTGAAAATAAAGTTATTGATATAGATACAGATTTAGGTCATAACAAAGTTGTTATTAAAGATGGCAAAGTCCATATGGAAGAGGCTGATTGTCCTGATAAATATTGTGTTGATAAAGGTGATATTTCAAAAACAAATGAAAGCTTAATTTGCCTACCACACAAATTAGTTGTAGAAATTACTGATGATGAAATTAAAAGTAATAATGATGATTTAGATGCAATAGTAAAGTAGGAAGTGATTTTTTGGTAAAGAAAACTGCAAAGATAGGAATGTTTATTGCACTTGCAATGATTTTTAGTTATATTGAAGCAATTATTCCTATTAATTTTGGAATACCGGGAATTAAACTTGGAATTGCAAATATTGTTGTAGTTACTTCCTTATATGTTCTTGGTTTTAAAGAAACTATCGGAATATCCCTAATTAGAATATTATTAATGGGAATTCTCTTTGGTAATGTGTTTTCATTAATATATAGTTTCTCAGGTGGTATTCTTAGTTTAATGGGAATGATAATTTGTAAAAAATTCAAGTTATTTTCTACTGTTGGTGTAAGTGTGGTTGGTGGTGTTTTGCACAACCTAGGACAACTTATAGCAGCATCAATAGTACTTAATAATTTAAGTATTGCTTATTATTTTTCTATATTATTAATTTCAGGTGTTATGACAGGTTTTGTAATTGGTATTGTATCAACTAAGGTAATTAAAATACTTACTTCACCTAAAATGAAAGTTTTTAATTAGTCAATAAAAAATAGTTATAGGTTATAACTATTTTTTTTGAACAGAAGTTAGCAATTGCTAACAAAATATATTCAAGGAGGATTAAGAAATGGAAAAATCTACATTTCTAAAGAAAGCATCAGCTATTGCTATGGCTGGTATGATGACTGTTAGTGTTGGTCAGATGAGTATTTTTGCTGAAACAACTAACAGTGATGTTAATGCTAAGGACTATACTTATGTATTTGCCGGATTAACATGGGATGAATATTGGAAGTCTGAGGGTGTATATGTAGCAGATAATAACTGGACTGCATCTTCTGATGTTCTGGATTCACATAATGAATACGATAAGGGTGCTTTTGATGTTGTATCAAGAGCAACAACTAACCATGGACTACATAGAGGTAGTTTCCAGTGTAGCACAGATATTGTTGCTGCAGATGCTGACGGCAAAGAAAAGTCATTTGCTATTTCTTATTGGACTAAAGAAGACAATAAAACAGTTTTAGTTCTTAAAGACGGTAGCAAGATTACTGACTTTGCAAAGGGTAAGTTTACATATAATAATGTAGCATATACAATGGCACATTATTATGTAAAGGGTATGAAGTACATCCCTGTTGCAGTTAAGAATGATGATTTAGCCGACTTTGAAAGTAAATATACAGTTGTAAAGTCAGGTGAAGAGGTTAAGGGTGGCTTTACTGAAATGAACCTACAGTCATACAGTTTAACTGCTAACCTAGACGAAAATACAAATGGTCTAAAGTATGCTGAAAAGAATACTGACGGTACATATTCATTCTCTCAGAGAAATGTAGGTACAACTTCCGGTATTGAAGGTGCTGACCTAAAGAAAGCTGAAAATATAAATATTGAAGTTAAAGACGGTGATGATGTTGGTTCATATGGTGAATACATTAGAGTTGACTTTAAGGGTGACGGATACGGTGCTTTAGGTTCAAAGATGTATGCAGTTCGTTGGGATTACTACGGTGATGATAACTCATACTCTAATAAGCTTGTATCATTCGGTACAAAGTTTGCTTCCGATAACTGGATGCATAAAGTAATGGGTATTCAGCTAGGTTTAACAGATTCTTATAGATTTAAGCTACCTGAAAATACAGACGGTACAGGCTATTGGAAACTTACTATCTATGCTCTAGGTTACGAAGATTATACAGTAAACTTCCAGATTACTGCCGATAACCTACCTGCACAGTCAATTGATGAACTAGATAAGACTGAACTACAGAAACTTGTTGATCAGGCTAATGCTCTAAATGAAAATGATTACACAGTTGATTCTTGGAAAGACCTTAAGACAGAACTTGATGAATCTGTTGATTTACTGGCTAATGCCAGAAATCAGGCTTCTATTAATGAACAGGTTAAGCACCTAACACTTGCTATTAACTCATTAGTTAAGAGAGAAGTTCCAACTGAAACAACACCTACAGAAACAACTCCAACAGAAACTACACCTACTACTACAACTCCAACTACTACAAAGCCATCTACAACTACACCTACTAAGCCTGTAGTTAAGAAAACAACAGTTTCTCTGGCTAGAACTACAGGTTCAGTATATGTAAAGGGCAGAACTACTGTTAAGGCTGCTGTAAAGAATGGTAAGGGTAAGACAACTTATAAGAGTAACAATACTAAGGTAGCTAAGGTTTCTTCAACCGGTGTAGTAACAGGTGTAAAGAAAGGTGTTGCAGTAATTACAGTTACAAATAATAGAGTGTCTAGAACTTTCAAAGTAACAGTTAAGAACCCAACACTTAACAGAACTACACTTAAACTAAAGGCTAAAAAGAACTATACTCTAAAAGTACAGGGCAAAATCGGCAAGGTAACTTTTAAGTCATCTAATACTAAGGTTGCTACTGTAAATGCTAAGGGTAAAGTAGTTGCTAAGAAAAAAGGTAATGCTACTATTACTGTAAAGGCAAACGGTATCACTCTAAAGTGTAAAGTAAAGGTTAAATAATTATTTAACAATACATATTTTAAGAACCACTAATGGGCTAGTCATTAGTGGTTCTTTTTGTTATTTTGAATATAAATTTATCAATATTTGTACTAAAATCTTGAAAACTTTTTTTCAAAATGTTATAATTAAATTAATTCATTTGTAATTATATTATTGGAAGTAGAAGTTAAGAAAACTGATGCTACTTACAAAAATTGTAATCGGTCAGCAAATAATAAATTAGTTAAAATTAGTAATGCTAAAATTTATTATCCAAAAAAATAAAAAGCATTGCTATGTAAAGGCTAAAGTAACTGCAAAGAAAAAAGGAACTTGCTATGTATATGGTAAAACTAAAGATGGTAGTAACAAACAACTAAGATATAAGATTGTTATTAAGTAATGTCTATATACCTCAATTCTTCACCTCTATTCATTAACTTGAGTAGGGGTGATTTTTTTAAATGTTAACAATAACTATAATATAGGTTGACATTACATAAAATATCAATTATAATCTCTTATAGAAAAGAGGTTGACAATAATGGATATTAAGAAGTTATCTAATGATATTATAAATGGCAAGAGATTAACTAGGGAAGATGACCTTTCATTTTTCAAGACTGTAGATTTAGAAGAACTATGCAGTGGTGCTGATGAAATCAGAGAAAAGCTATGTGGTAATCATATAGACCTATGTTCTATCATCAATGGTCGTAGTGGTGGTTGTAGCGAAAACTGCAAGTTCTGTGCACAAAGTGCCCATCATCACACAAGTGTTGAAAGATACAAATTCCTTGAACCTGAAGAAATTGTTAAGGACTGTGAATATCACTACAACAAAGGTGTACATAGATATTCTATTGTTACAGCAGGTAGAACTCTCGAGGGCGAGGACTTAGAAAAAGCTTGTAAAGCCTATAAGGAAATGCATGATAAATATGATATTTGTCTTTGTGCATCTCATGGCCTTGTAACTGAAGAAACTTTTAAAAAGTTAAAAGACAGTGGTGTAAGTATGTATCATGAAAATATTGAAACATCCAGAAGAAACTTCCCTAATGTATGCACAACTCATACTTTTGATGATAAAATCAATGGTATCAAAACTGCTCATAAAGTTGGTTTAACTGTATGTTCAGGTGGCATTATCGGAATGGGTGAAACCTTTGAAGATAGAATTGATATGGCTCTTACTTTAGCAGAATTGGATGTTGAGTCAATTCCTCTTAATTCACTTATTCCTATTAAGGGTACTTGTTACGAAGATTTACCAACACTTACTGAGGAAGAAATCTTGCGTACTGTTGCAATGTTTAGATTTATCAATCCTACTGCATATATCAGACTTGCAGCAGGTAGAACTTTAATGAGTAATTCCGGTGAAAAAGCATTCACTTCCGGAGCTAATGCTACTATTACCGGTGATATGCTAACTACTTCCGGTAATAATATTGACGAAGATAAAGCAATGCTAACTGATATGGGATTTTCTATTTAACATAGAACTTCATATTTCTTGACTAATCTTTCTACAACTTGTATAATTACTGTAGTATATAAATCATTTAGAGAGATTTGATTTTATGAAAAAATACAAGTACAGGAAAATATTTTCAATATTTTTACTAACGTCTTTGTTGTTGCTGATTGTACCCATTACAACGCTCAATACAAATGCAAGTTCTAAAATTGACTTTTCTTTGTCTTGTGATTCTGTATATAAAAACAGGCTTTTCAATGTTGATTTAATTGTTAACGGTAATGCTAACTTATCTGCATTTAGTGTGTCAATTACTTATGATTCTGAGTCTGTAGAATTTAGAAAAGTAGATTCACCCGATAAAGCATTTGATGTTAAGAAAAAGAATTCTAACGGCAAAGTAAATGCTATTGTACTTTGTTCTTATGGATACAAGTTTAACGGTAAAGCAAAAATTATTTCCTTTAAATTTAAGTCAGTTGATACCGGTATAACTGATTTTGGTTTAGCTATTTCTGATCCTGTAGATAATAATGGCAATAAATTATCAATAGGTTCGGTTTATGGTGCTGAAATGAAAATTGACGAAAATAAAATTACTTCTAAAAGAATTAAAAGCAATATTAGCAAGAGTTCCGGTAAAAGTAATAGTACAAGTAGCAAAACCTATGGTTCAAACAATTCTACAAATGGAAAGGCTGATTCTGTAAAAGTTCCAAAGGTTAACTATGTTGACGGTGACAGTAAAGAAAGTGCATCAACAACTTCTCCTATGGATAACGCCTATACAGATAATAGTGAACCAAAGTCACTATTCGTTATGGGTGTATTAGTAACTTTAGGTGTTGTACTTATTATTTATATAGTCTATAATGTAGGTAGAGCCGGTAAAGAAAATAAAGATACTAAAACTGAAAAAGATAATAATGAAGAAGATAAGTAGAGGACTATAATTTTATAGTTCTCTTTTCTTGTTTGTAATTATAGAATATTTATGATATACTAAATGTGTATTGCTAGAAATTAATAAGGAATGATATATATGAGTGAAATGCAAAATATACAATGGTTTCCGGGTCATATGACCAAAACTAAAAGACAAATTCAAGCATCACTTAAACTAGTTGATGCAGTAGCAGAAATTATTGATGCAAGAATACCGGTAAGTAGTCGTAACCCTGACCTTGATTCAATTATTCAAAATAAGCCTAGAGTCGTTTTGATGAACAAATGTGATATGGCAGACCCATCATCTACCCAAAAGTGGATTAATTATTTTAAAAATAACGGCATTGTAGCTATTCCAATTGATTGCAAAACAGGTAGAGGTATCAACAAGTTTGTATCTTCTGTTAATGAGGTTCTTAAGGAAAAGATTGAAAAGCAAAAGGCAAAAGGACTTTTAAATCCTACAGTTAGAGTTATGATTGTTGGTATCCCTAATGTCGGTAAATCAACTTTCATCAATAGAATTTCTAAGAACAGAAAAGCTAAGGCTGAGGATAAACCGGGTGTAACAAGAGGTAATCAGTGGTTTACTATTAACAAAGGCTTTGAAGTTCTAGATACTCCAGGGGTATTGTGGCCAAAGTTTGAAGACAAAATTGTTGGCGAAAGACTGGCTTTTACAGGTGCAGTTAAGGACCAAATTATGGATACTGAACTTTTAGCTATGAGATTATTGGATTTCCTAAAGGTTGAGAAAAATCCAATATTTGTAGAAAGATTTAAACTACAAAATGAACCGATTGAAGATATTGAAAGTTATGAACTTCTTGAACTTATCGGCAGAAAAAGAGGTATGCTGATTTCCGGTGGCGAAATTGATACTGAAAGAGCTGCTATTATGCTACTTGATGAATATAGAAGTGCTAAACTTGGTAAATACACATTTGAACTACCGGAGAATTAATTATGGAATGGCTAAAATATGAAAATGAAGCCTTAGAAAAAGGCTATACAAATATTTGTGGAGTTGATGAAGCAGGTAGAGGACCTTTAGCCGGTCCTGTTTGTGCAGCAGCAGTAATTCTACCTAAAGGTCATATTATTGATGGTGTCAATGACTCTAAGAAACTTACAGAAAAAAAGAGAGAAAAACTTTTTGATGTAATTATTGATGAATGTGTTTCTTATTCAATAGCTTTTGCTACAGTTGAAGAAATTGAAGAACTTAATATTCTTAATGCTACTATGCTTGCAATGCAAAGGGCAGTTGAAGGCCTTGATGTTAAGGCTGATTATGCTATGATAGATGGCAATAGACTTCCACCACTTAATATTCCGGCAGAATGTATTGTAAAAGGTGATGCAAATTCTATGTCAATTGCTGCTGCCTCAATCCTAGCAAAAGTAGCTAGAGACAGACTTTGTTTAAAGTATGATGAACTATATCCCGAATATGGTTTTGCTAAACATAAAGGATATGGCACAAAGTTACATAGAGAAATGATTTTAAAGTATGGACCTTGTGAAATTCACAGAAAAAGCTTTTTAAAGAAAATTTACAAAAATGCAAATAACTGAGAAAAGACAAATCGGTGACATTGGAGAAAAAGCATCCCGAAAATATTTAAAGAAAAATGGATACAAAATCGTTGCAAAAAACTACAACACTAAGTATGGTGAAATTGATATTGTAGTAGAAAATAAGAATTATATTGTTTTTGTTGAAGTAAAAACAAGAAAAGAAAATTCTCTCTATGCACCTGTATTAGCAGTTACAAAGCAAAAACAAAATAAGCTGATGAAAACTGCTTATGTGTATCTTAAAGAATATCCATCAAATAAGAACATAAGATTTGATATAATAGAAGTTATCCATAATTCTAAAAAGGTTGTAAGTATTAATCATATAAATAATGCATTTATGCAAGGAGATAGTTATGGAAGTTTTTGATTTTCATTGTGATACCTTATATAAAAGTATGATGAATGATTTACTGCTTGATGCTGATATTTATGAATTTAAAATTTCCAATTTAATGAAAGAACATAAATGGCATCAATGTATGGCAGTATGGACACCTGATGATAGAAATGAATTACCGTTACAGTTTATAGATAAACCTCTTATAGAGTATTTTATTGCTAGTGCAGAAAAACTTATTTCAGAATGTAAAAGACTTAAAATTCCTTTTAATGATATAAATGCAAATAAGTCATTGCACCTAACTGTGGAAAATTCTTCAATTTTAGAAGATAATATTGAAAATATAGAATTCCTAAAAAAGTATGGTGTAAAAGTTGCTACGTTAACTTGGAACGAAAGTAATTGTATCGGTGATGGTGTTCTTGCTGATAAACCAAAAGGTGCTACAACTTTCGGTAAAAAGGTGATTGAAGAATATATTAAGAATAATATTGCTATTGATGTATCTCATACAAGTGATAATTTATTCTATGATATAGCATCAAGTAACCCCAAATATATACTTGCTACACATTCAAATTCAAGAGAAATTTGCAGTAACAAAAGGAATATTACAGATGAACAATTTGAATATATTAAAAGTAAAAACGGTGTTGTAGGACTTAACTTTCATAAATATTTTTTAAGTGATAGTGACAGTTACAGTATTAAAGATATACTTAATAATGCATACCATTTCCTAAGTCTTGGTGGTGAAGATAACCTATGTATCGGTACGGATATGGATGGTTCAAACCTTGTTGATGGTTTTTCTTCGTCAAGTGATTTTAACAAGTTGTATAATTCTTTTATAGAAAATAACTTCAAAAAATCAGTTGTTAACAAGATTTTTTTTGAAAATGGCATGAAATTTTACGATAAACTTTGACATTTAGCGCAATATAGTGTAGAATGTAAAATCGGAAATATGTACTGAAAGGAAGATAAAAATGTTATATAACAGTACTGAAAATAATAAAGAAGTTGTTTCTGCTGCTCAGGCTATTGCCCAGGGTATCAGTAAAGACGGTGGTCTTTTTGTACCTCAGGAATTACCTAAGTACACAGAAGAAACTTTCAAATCTTTACTAGGTCTTTCATATAACGAAAGAGCAAAGATTGTGTTCTCTGATTTTCTAACAGATTTCACAGAAGAAGAAATTGCTGATTGTGTTGACAAGGCATATACAGTTGAGAAGTTTGGTTCAGAATGTCCTGCTCCTCTAGTTGCTAAGAAATACAACGGTAACGAAATCAACATTATGGAACTATGGCATGGTCCAACATGTGCATTTAAGGATATGGCACTTCAGATTCTTCCACATTTCCTAACTAAGTCATTAAAGAAAACTTATGATGGAAAAACTGCTGTTATTCTTGTTGCTACATCAGGTGATACAGGTAAGGCTGCTCTTGAAGGTTTCAAGGATGTTGACCACACTAAAATGATTGTATTCTATCCTGAAGACGGTGTTTCTCCAATGCAGAAGCGTCAGATGAACACTCAGAAGGGTAGTAATGTAAATGTTTGTGCAATCAAGGGTAACTTTGATGATGCTCAGACAGGTGTTAAAAAGATTTTCACTACTGATGAGATTGTTGAACTTCTACATAAGAACGATATGCTATTCAGTTCAGCTAACTCTATCAACTGGGGTAGATTACTTCCTCAAATTGTTTACTATATTTCTGCTTATTGTGATTTAGTAAACAGTAAGAAAATTAATATGGGTGACAAAATCAACATTGTTGTTCCAACAGGTAACTTTGGTAACATTCTAGCTGCTTACTATGCATATTGTATGGGTATGCCTGTTAACAAGTTTATTTGTGCATCTAACCAAAATAATGTTCTTACTGATTTTATCAATACAGGTGTTTACGACAAGAACAGACAGTTCTACGCAACTGCTTCTCCATCAATGGATATTCTTGTTTCAAGTAACCTTGAAAGACTACTTTACAAGTTCTCAGGTAATAATGATGAACTGGTTGCAAAGTGGATGAATCAGCTTAAGACTGAAGGTAAGTATGAAGTAACTGATGAAGTTAAGAAAGAAATTACTTCTAAGTTCTTTGGTGGTTTCTGTGACGATACAAACACAAAGGCTACAATTAAAGAACTATTTGATGAAGAAAAGTATCTATGCGATACTCATACATCAGTTGCTATTAATGTATATAATCAGTATGTAGAAAAGACAGGAGATAAAACACCTGTTGTTATTGCTTCTACTGCCAGTCCATATAAGTTCTCTCATTCTGTACTTGAAGCAGTAGCTCCTGAAGCTATCTGTGATGATGAGTTCACAATGGTTGATGAACTTAATAAGATTACAGGTGCTGAAGTACCAAAGCCAATTGCTGAACTAAAGAATCTAGAAGTTAGATTTAATAATGTAACAGAGGCTGATAAGATGCCTGAATATGTTAAGAATACATTAGGTATCTAATATGTCTTTATTTTGTATTGCTGACCTTCATTTATCTATCGGTGTTGATAAGCCTATGGATATATTTGAAGGTTGGGACAATCATATAGAGAGATTGCTTAATAACTGGAACAGCATTGTAAAAGATGAAGATACAGTTATTGTAGCCGGTGACATTTGTTGGGCTCTTAAGCTTGATGAATGTTACAAAGACTTTGAGTTTATAAATAATAAACTTAAGGGTAACAAAATCTTCTTAAAAGGAAACCACGATTTATGGTGGGGGACTAAGAAGAAAGTAGATAACTACCTTGAAGAAAATAATTTTAACAAAATTAAGATTCTTTTTAATAATTCTTACAAGGTAGGTAGCTATAACATCTGTGGTACTCGTGGATGGAATTTAGAAGTTGACAGTGCTGAGGATGAGAAAGTCCTTAACCGAGAACTTGGTAGATTAAAATTATCACTTGATAGTGTTGATAACGATTTAGAAACAATTGTTTTTCTTCATTATCCACCGGTATTCGGAAATCAGTGTTGTCAAGAAATATTTGATATACTACATAACTACAATATAAAAAAATGTTACTATGGTCACTTACATGGTCGTAAAATTACAAAGTACGCTTTTAATGGTGACTATGAAGATATTAAATTAAAGTTAATATCAAGTGACAGTGTAGCATTTACCCCCGTGCTAATTGCAAAATAATTTAATAAAAACTGTGGAAATTATCAAAAGCATATGTTATAATTGTCTAGTTATTTAGTCATAAACAGGAGGAAATATAAAATGAGTCTTAATAATTCAACAAAAACTAAAGAAAACACATACGAAGTAGAAGTATCTGTTGATGCCGAAACTTTTGCAAAAGCTTGTAACAAAGCATACAAGAAGCAGGTTAAGAACATCAATGTTCCTGGCTTTAGAAAAGGTAAAGCTCCTAAGCATATGATCGAAAAGATGTATGGCGAAGGTGTATTCTTTGAAGATGCAATGCAGGATTGTTACCCAGAAGCTCTTGATGCAGCTGCTAAGGAAGCAGAACTAAATGTTATTGCAGTTGAGTCACTTGAAGCTATGGATGCTTCAGAAAAAGATGGCTTTACTTTCAAGGCTACAGTTATCACATACCCTGAAATCGACATTAACGATTACAAGGGTATCACAGTTAAGAAGAAGTCAACAAGAGTTACAAAGAAACTTATTGATGAAGAAATCGAAAAAGTTCGTGACAGAAATAGCCGTATGGTAACCGTTGAAGACGGTGCTGTTGAAAATGGCGATATGGTTGTTATTGACTTTGAAGGTATGAAGGACGGCGTTCCATTTGAAGGTGGTAAGGCTGAAAACTACAACCTAGCAATTGGTTCAGGCAACTTTATCCCAGGTTTTGAAGAACAGATTGTTGGTCACAAGACAGGCGAAGAATTCACTATCACAGTTAAGTTCCCTGAAGATTATCAGGCTGAAGAACTAAAGGGTGCAGATGCTGAATTCAAGATTAACCTACACGAAATCAAGAGAAAAGAACTTCCAGAACTTGACGATGAATTTGTTAAGGATGTAAGTGAAAAGGAAACTCTTGACGAATATAAGGAAGAAGTTAAGGAAACTGTTAAGAAGCGTCTAGAAGATGAACAGAAGAAGGATATCGAAGATCAGGTTATCACAAAGCTATGTGATGCTGTTGAAGGTGAAATCCCTGAACAGATGTATGATAATGCAGTCAACGAAATGATTCAGGAATTCGATATGCGTCTAAGAAGCCAGGGTATGGACTTTAACACATATATGAAGTATATGGGTGCAACTCCTGACACAATTAAGGAAATGTACAGACCTGACGCTGAAAAGAGAGTTAAGCTAAGACTTGCTCTTGAAAAGATTGCAGAAAAGGAAGCTATCGAAGTAACTGAAGCTGACTTAGATGCAGAATACACAAGACTAGCTGATCAGTACAATATGAAGGTTGAAGATGTTAAGAAAGCAATCAACGATGAAGCACTATCAGCTGACCTAAAGACTCAGAAGGCTATGGATCTTGCAGTAAACAGTGTTAAGGCTGAAAGCAAGAAGGCTGCTGAAGATAAAAAAGAAGACTAATTGAATAAATTTGGTCTATCTAACCTATTATTATAATTGAAAGGATTGATTAGAATGGCATTAGTACCATATGTCGTTGAACAAACAAATAGAGGCGAACGCTCCTATGATATTTTTTCAAGACTTTTAAACGATAGAATTATTATGTTAACAGAAGAGGTAAACAACCAGACTGCAAGTTTGGTTGTAGCCCAACTTCTATACCTAGAAGGACAGGATCCAACAAAGGATATTAGCTTATATATTAATAGTCCCGGTGGTTCTGTTACTGACGGTATGTCAATTTACGATACAATGAATTACATTAAGTGTGATGTATCAACAATTTGTATGGGTATGGCTGCATCAATGGGTGCTTTCCTACTATCAGCAGGTGCAAAGGGCAAGAGATATGCTCTACCTAACAGTGATATTATGATTCACCAGCCAAGTGGTGGCGCTCAGGGTCAGGCAACTGATATGCTTATTCATACTCAGCACATTATCGACACAAAGAAGAAGTTAAACGAAATTCTTGCTGCCAATACTGGTCAACCATATGATGTAATTGCAAAGGATACTGAAAGAGATAACTTTATGACTGCTCAAGAAGCACTTGAATATGGTCTAATTGACAAGGTTATCACAAACAGATAAAAGGGGAATTAGTTAATGCCAAAGGACGAAAAAGAAATTTACTGTTCTTTCTGTGGTAAACCACAAGATATGGTTGGTAGAATAATATCTGGCAATGGTGTATATATTTGCGACCAATGTGTTGATTTGTGTATGCAAATATTAGAAGATGGTCTTGAACCTGTTAAAAACCAAAAGAAAGATATTGAAATTCCACAGCTTCTTAAACCACAGGAAATTAAGGATGTGCTAGATCAGTATGTTATTGGTCAAGATAGAGCAAAGGTTACTTTGAGTGTAGCAGTTTATAACCATTACAAGAGAGTATTTTCCCTTGATGATGATGTAGAATTTGCTAAGAGTAATGTGCTTTTACTTGGTCCAACCGGTGTGGGAAAAACACTTCTTGCACAAACCTTAGCAAAAACACTTGATGTTCCTTTTGCTATTGCTGATGCAACCACATTAACAGAAGCCGGATATGTTGGTGAAGATGTTGAGAACATTCTTCTAAAACTTATTCAAGCTGCTGATTACGATATAGAAAAGGCTGAGCGTGGCATTATCTATATTGATGAAATTGATAAGATTTCTCGTAAGTCTGAAAATCCATCAATCACCAGAGATGTTAGTGGTGAAGGTGTTCAGCAGGCTTTACTTAAAATTATTGAAGGCACTGTTTCTAATGTTCCACCTCAGGGTGGCAGAAAGCATCCTCAACAGGAATTTATACAGATAAATACTAAGAACATTTTATTTATTTGTGGTGGTGCTTTTGAAGGACTGGAAAAAATTGTTGAGAAGAGAATGAACTCCTCAGTACTTGGCTTTGGTGGCACAATTAGAAGCCGTAAAGAACTTGACAGTACAGATTGGATGAAAGATGTTGTAGCTCATGACCTTGTTAAGTTTGGTATTATTCCTGAACTTGTTGGTCGTATTCCCGTTATTACATCACTTTCAGGTCTTGACGAAAATGCCCTAGTCAGAATTTTAACTGAACCTAAGAATTCAATTGTCAACCAGTACAAGAAGCTGTTTGAACTGGATGATGTTGATCTTGAATTTACTGATGATGCTCTACTTGCAGTAGCTAAGATTGCTAAGGAGCAAAATACCGGTGCAAGAGGTTTGCGTGGTATTCTTGAAAATGTTCTTACTGATTTGATGTTTACAACTCCATCTGACGAAACAATCAAGAAGATTGTTATTAACGCTGATGTTGTAAACGGTAAGGCTAAACCAAAGATTACAAGACGTAGAACTAAGAAAAAGCAACCAATAATTATGGATGAAGAATCCAATCCAACAGCTTAAATAAACATACGAAATAGCTGTACTCTTTGGGTACAGCTATTTTTGAATTGAGTGATTATATGAACGATACACCTAATATTGTTGAATTACCGGTTCTACCACTAAAGGGATTAGTTGTATTTCCGGATATGATTCTACATTTTGATGTAGGTCGAAAGCGTAGTAAAGCTGCCGTAGAAGCTGCTATGCTTAATAACCAAGAAATTTTTGTAACCACACAAAAGCTAACTTCTGTAAATAGACCAAAACTTGATGATGTTTACAAAGTTGGTGTTATTTGCAACATTACCCAAATAGTAAATCAACAAGAAGATATTATCAGAGTTACTATTCAAGGTAAATATCGTGGTATTTTAAAAGAGATTACATCAGATACAAATTGCTTATTTGCTAAAGTAGAAGAAGTTCCTAGAAGTGAAATTACCGACAGTGAAAAAGGTGATGCTTTAGTAAGAGCAGCAAAAAATGTATTTGAACAATATATATCTATTACACCTAGTTTTTCAACTGATTATCTTTATAAACTAAGTCTTTGTAAAGATGCCTCTGAAATTGCTGATTATATAGCTAGTAATATTATTACCGACTATACAAATAAACAGACAATTCTAAATATCTTTGATATTGAAGCAAGGCTGGAAGCCTTAATTGAATTGCTGTTGGAGGAAATCAATGTTATTGAAATTGAAAATGACATTGTAGAAAAAGCCAGACAGAATATAGAAAAAAACCAAAGAGATTATTTTCTAAGGGAACAGTTAGCAGTAATTCAAGAAGAACTTGGTGAACAGGACAATCCTGAATCTGAATCTGAAGAATATAAAAAGAAAATTTTAGATTTACACCTTGATGAAGAAATTGAAAAGACCTTATTAAAAGAATGTGCTAAACTTCAGAAAATGGGTTATTCAAATCAAGAAGCTACTGTTATTCGTACATATCTTGATACTTGTCTTGATTTGCCATGGAATAAGTTTACAACTGATAAACTTGAAATACATAAAGTTAGAAAGTCTTTAGATAAAGAACATTATGGTTTAAATAAGGTTAAAGATAGAATTATTGAACAACTTGCAGTTAAAATTCTTAACCGTAAGAACAATTCACAGATTATTTGTTTGGTTGGACCTCCCGGTGTTGGTAAAACTTCTATTGCACAGTCTATTGCTAAAGCTATTGGCAAGAATAGTGCAAGAATTGCCCTTGGTGGTATTCATGATGAAGCAGAAATCAGAGGTCATAGAAAGACATATATAGGTTCTATGCCGGGTAGAATTATCAATGCAATGAGAAGTGCAAAGAGTATGAATCCTTTGATTATTCTTGATGAAGTTGATAAGCTTGGACAAGACTACAAAGGTGACCCAACATCAGCTTTACTTGAAGTTCTTGACAGTGAACAGAACAGTACATTTGTTGACCATTACTTAGAAATTCCTTTTGATTTATCAAATGTAATGTTTATCACAACTGCAAATGACTTGTCACTTATCCCTACACCATTAAGGGATAGAATGGATATTATTGAACTTCCATCTTATACAAGAGAAGAAAAGCTGAATATAGCTAAAAAGCATTTAATTAAGAAACAACTTGAATTAAATGGCCTTGATAAAACACAATTCAAAATTTCGTCTAAGGGTATTTATTCATTAATTGATTACTATACAAGAGAAGCAGGTGTTCGTTCATTAGAAAGAACAATTGCTTCCTTAATGAGAAAATCAGCAGTTAAAATACTTATGGAAGAAGTTGACTCAGTTTCTATCACAGATAAGAATGTTCAAGAATTCTTAGGTGCTTATAAATTTACTGATGACACTAAGAGTAAACGCAATGAAGTTGGCGTTGTAAACGGATTGGCTTGGACTTCTGTTGGTGGTACATTGTTACCTATTGAAGTGGCATTAATGCCTGGTAAGGGTAATATTCAGCTAACAGGTTCATTAGGTGAAGTAATGCAAGAATCAGCTAAAATTGCTATTACTTGTATCCGTACTATGAGTGAAAAGTACATAATTAATAATGATTTCTATAAAAAAAATGACATCCATCTTCATGCTCCGGAAGGTGCAGTTCCAAAAGATGGACCATCAGCCGGTGTAACAATGGCAACTGCTATTTTCTCAGCATTAACTAATATGCCTGTAAGAAGTGATGTTGCTATGACAGGTGAAATTACTTTAAGAGGTAAAGTTCTTCCAATAGGTGGACTTAGAGAGAAAAGTATGGCAGCCTATAGAAATGGTATGAAAACTGTTATCATTCCTTATGACAACATTAAAGACCTTGAAGAAGTTGATGATGTAGTTAAAGAAAAGGTTGAATTTAAACCTGTTAAACATATAACAGAGGTTTTAGAAATTGCAATTTGCAATTATAATAAATCATTTGCAAAAAGTACTGGTACATCTGTTAAAGATGGCCTAGTTAATGCAATTAGACAGTAGGAGGTAATTATGACTTTTAATAGTGCAGAATTTGAATTTGCTTGTGGTACAAGCAGTCAGTTACCTCAGTCAACTAAACCTGAAGTTATTTTTTCCGGCAAAAGTAATGTTGGTAAGTCATCACTTATCAATAAACTTTGTGGTAGAAAGGCTTTGGCCAGAATTAGCTCAAAGCCAGGTAAAACTGCAACAATTAACTTTTTTGATGTTGATGATTTTCATCTTGTAGATTTACCGGGTTATGGTTATGCAAAGGTAAGTAAAGCTGAAAAACAAAGATGGGCAGAATTAATGGAAGGCTATTTTGACCAAGAAAGAGCATTTTGCCTAGTTGTTCAGTTACTTGATATGCGACATAAACCAACTCAAGATGATATTGGTATGATTAGTTTTTTACACAATAGTGGTTTGCCATATATTGTGGTTCTTACAAAGCTGGATAAACTAAAGAAATCAGAAGTTAATAAGAATTTAGCTATGATTGGGGAAACTCTAAAAGAGTTTGATGATATAAGATTATTTCCATTTTCAGCACAAACAGGGGAAGGTGCCGAGTCAATAATCGGTGTTATTAATGAAAGTGTTGAGGAATACTTAAAAGATTCAGAGGAGGAATAAAAATGGAGAAGAAGCCATTTATTACTTTGGAACAGGCTAAGGATATTATTAAGGACATTCCTACACCATTCCACATTTATGACGAAAAGGGTATTAGAGAAAATGCTAGAGCACTTAACAAGGCTTTTAGTTGGAACAAAGGTTATAAGGAATATTTTGCAGTAAAAGCTACTCCTAACCCTTATCTCATGAAGATTTTACAAGAAGAGGGTTGTGGTATGGACTGCTCTTCTTATACAGAACTTGAACTATGTGAGGCTTGTGGTATCACAGGTAGTGACATTATGTTTAGTTCAAATGTTACACCTGTACAGGATATGAAAAAGGCTTATGAACTAGGTGCTAACATTAACCTTGATGATTTAACTCATGTTGAATTTATCAAAAAGGTTTGTGGTGTTCCAAAGACAATTTGTTGCAGATATAATCCTGGTGGTGTTTTTAAACTAGCTGATAGTGAAGAAAAAGTTCAGGTTATGGATACTCCCGGTGACTCAAAGTATGGTATGAGTGAAGAACAAATGGTTGAAGCATTTACTGAACTTAAAAAGGCCGGTGCTGAAGAATTTGGTATTCACGCATTCTTAGCATCAAATACCGTTTCAAATGAATATTATCCTGAACTAGCCGGTATTCTATTTAACCTAGCAGTTAGACTACACAAGAAAACAGGTGTACATATTAAGTTTATCAACCTTTCAGGTGGTGTTGGTGTTGATTATAAACCTGAACAGCCAAAGAACGACATTGCTATTATCGGTGAAGGTGTTAGAAAAAAATTTGAAGAAATCCTTGTTCCTGAGGGAATGGGCGATGTAGAAATCTACACAGAACTTGGAAGATATATGCTTGCACCATACGGTGCTTTGGTTGCTACTGCGATTCACGAAAAACATATTTATAAGGAATATATTGGTCTTGATGCTTGTGCAGCAAACCTAATGCGTCCTGCAATGTATGGTTCTTATCACCATATTACTGTTCTTGGTAAAGAAAATGAACCTTGCAACCATAAGTATGATGTTACAGGTGGCCTATGCGAAAATAACGATAAATTCGCTATTGACAGAATGTTACCAAAGATTGATATGGGTGACATTATCTATATTCATGATGCCGGTGCTCATGGTTTCTCAATGGGCTACAACTACAACGGTAAGCTAAGAAGTGCAGAGGTACTACTAAAGGAAGATGGCTCACATAAATTAATTAGAAGAGCAGAAACTCCAGGTGACTACTTTGCTACTTTTGATTTTTCTGATGACTTTAAGTTACCAAAAGACTAATTTTAATTAAGCAATTTTCAGAGATTATGATTAATTTCATAATCTCTGTTTTTTTAAAGAGGTGTATAATGTTAAGACAAATACAATATTTTCATTCTGTAGTAGAGAACAATAGCTTTTCATTAGCAGCAGAAGAGTGTAACATATCACAATCAGCAATTTCTCAACAAATAAAAGCACTTGAAAATGAACTTGGTTTTAAGTTACTGGAAAGAAACAACAGAAAGTTTACACTAACACCTGCCGGTGAATATTTTTACAAGAAAACATTAATTTTAGTTAGTGACTACCGGAAGATAGTTAGCGATTCATACAACATTGCAACAAATAAAAATAACACATTAAAGATAGGGTATTTAAAAGATTATTCCACTAATGAACTACAAAATACAGTAACTAAAATGATACTGAAATATCCTAAATTATCATTGGATATTAAAAGAGAAAATCACGAACAGCTATATAAAATGCTGAGGGACAGTACTGTTGATATAGTTTTCAACGATCAAAGAAGGGCATTTTCTGATGAATATGTTAATCATAAATTAACTACAAAAAGTTGCTATATAGAAGTTGCTAAGAGTAATCCTATTTCAAAATTAAATAAAGTAACATTAAAAGAACTAAAGAATTTGCCTTGTATTCTTATATCAAGTGAAATTGACAGTGAAGCAGAAGAAGCATTCTATAAACAAGATATAGGTGTTACAAGCGAAATGGTGTTTGCAAAAGATATGGATGATGCAATACTAATGGTTATTAGTGGGAAAGGGTTTCTTGTTACAGAAAATAATGTAAGTAATCAGGATAGTCTTACAACTAAAGTTCCTCTATATAGAGATAACGAAGTGATTAAAAGAAACTATTGTGTTTTCTGGAAAAAGGAAAACAGTAATATTTATATTGAAGAATTTGTGAAAATACTAGAAAAACAACTTAATGAATAATTTATAAGTAATACTTATGCGACAAATTTAATTTCATATAAGTATTTCTTATTATTCTATATAAATTATCAAATTGATTTTTCTTATAAATAAATTTATACTTAGAGTATAGAAATTAATTATTTATGAAGGTCTATTATGAAAGAAATGAGATGATTTTTACAAGAATATGTTTGCTAAGAATCCTGCAGGTCGTCCGGGTACTGCTGAAGAAGTAGCAAATGTAGCTGAATTACTTACGAGTGATAAAGGTGCTTTCATTACAGGTACAGACTTTATGTGTGATGGTGGTGCTACTGCCAGTTATTATTATGGCCCATTAAGACCTTGATTTTTAATAATCTTATTACCGACTACAGAAAAGTAGTCGGTATTTTTATATTTGTACAAAATTAATTATATTATAGTGAATGTTTAGTGAAAATTATGTGTACAACCCTTGATTTACTTGACTTTTATACAAATTAGTGTTATACTTCTTAATAGTTCGTTACCGAACTAAGAGGTACTTTATGGAAGCAAATGAACTGTTGTCTGTTGCTAGACAGATTAAAAAATTAATTAATAAAAAAATGGAACCGGTTTTAGCCGATTGTGAATTAAAACCTATTGAGGTTGATATATTGGTGTTCTTATATAATCACCCATATGTGGATACTTCAAAGGAAATAATGAAGATATTTCATTTATCCAAAGCTCATATTTCTCATTCTTTGGATAACCTAAGAGAGAATGGTTATATTCGTCTTGCTGAGGACAGTAAAGACCACAGAATAATGCATATTATTATCGAAAAAAGAGCAATGGATATAATAGATAAAGTTGATAAAGTGTATTGTAATTGTAAAAATGTAATTCAAAAGGAAATCACAAAAGATGAAATTTCTGTACTTAAATCTATAATACACAAAATTAATGACAATGTAGAAAAGGAACTTAACTCATAGTTCTTTATACGAAGGGAGTTATTTATGGATAAGCTACTTAATTATGCAAAAAGCAATGTTGATTTGTGTGTTACTCATGACTCAATCAACAAAGGCTTATATGCAGAGTATGGTGTAAAAAAAGGCTTAAGAGATGAAAACGGTCAAGGTGTTTTAACAGGACTTACAAATATATCTCAAATTACTGCCTTTAAATATATTGATGGAGTAAAGACACCTTGTGATGGTGAACTTCTTTATCGTGGATATAATGTTCAAGATATTGTAAATGGCTCAACAGGTAAGAAGTTTATTTTTGAAGAGGGTGCATATCTTCTATTATTTGGTGAACTTCCAACAGAAAGTCAGTTAAGCAAATTCAAAATTGCTCTTTCTGACGGTATGGAATTACCAACTAATTTTACTCGTGATGTAATTATGAAAGCTCCTACTGCTGACATTATGAACTCAATGACTAGAAGTATTCTTACTTTAGCATCATATGATAAAGATAAGGACAACCTTGAACTTTCTAATGTATTAAGACAATGTATGATGCTTATTAGTACATTCCCAATGATGGCAGCATATGCGTATCACGCATATAACCACTACGAAAATAACGGTAGTATGTATATTCATAGACCTGATCCTGAACTTTCTATTGCTGAGAACTTTCTTCGTATGATTAGACCGGATCAAAATTATACAGAACTTGAAGCAAGAGTTCTTGATATTGCTTTACTACTTCATATGGAACATGGTGGTGGTAATAACTCAACCTTTACAACAAGAGTTGTTACTTCTTCAGGTTCAGATACATATTCAGCTATTGCTGCTGCTATGTCATCACTAAAAGGTAAGAAGCATGGTGGTGCTAACATTATGGTTATGAATATGATTGATGATATTCGTCATCATGTATCTGATTTCTATGATGAAGATGAAATTGAAAATTATCTAAAAAAGATTCTTAATAAAGAAACATTTGATAAGCAGGGTCTTATCTATGGTATGGGTCATGCAGTTTATTCACTATCTGACCCAAGAGAAAAAGTATTTAAGAGATTTGTTGAACAACTTGCAGAAGAAAAGCATCACAATGATGATATGACTTTATATAACAACATTGAAAAGCTAGCACCAAAGGTTATTGCTGAAAAGAGAAAGATTTATAAAGGTGTTAGTCCTAATGTTGACTTCTACAGTGGCTTTGTTTACGATATGCTGGGTATTCCTAAGGAACTATACACACCGTTGTTTGCAATTGCAAGAATAGTTGGTTGGAGTGCTCACCGTATTGAGGAACTTGTAACTACTGATAAGATTATCAGACCTGCATACAAGAGCCTTGTAACAAATAGAGATTATGTAAAAAGAGAGGACAGATGTAATTGAGTAGTATCCAAGAAGATTTCTTTCTAAGAAGTATTAATATTGACAATATATTCAAAACTTTTGAAAAAGCTGATTATCTATTTTTATATAGCATAAAGCATTGTATGGAAAATTCAGAAATTGAAGATGGTGTTTATCTTTCAGATTTAGCTGAATATATGCATATGTCTATTACGGATATTTCCAAAGCAGTAAAAAAGCTTCAGCAAAAAGGTTATGTAGAATGGCATACCGATGATAAAAAAGAAAGAACATATATCACTCCTACAACTAAGGCAGTTTCTGAGATGCATGGTCAGAAAGAAAGTTTAGTAAGTGCTTATAGCAAGATTATCGCTAATATTGATGGAGAAGATTTAAAAACTACTATTGATACACTTGCCAAAATCAGAAAAATTTTAGGTGAATAAATAATTAAAGGTCTGTAGAAATACAGACCTTTCAGCATGTCGAAAAAGTCCAGCGAAAGCTGGGCTTTATATATGTAAAAAAGTATTCGATGACTGCAGAGTTCTTTCATTAAGAAGTGTTTTGTTATGTAATCATCTGCACCTAAACCAAGACCAATAATTTTGTCTTAATCTCTTCATCTTTAGCAGTAAGAAAGATAACAAGAATATCAGATGATTTACGAATTTCTTTCATAAAGTCAAAACCGTCACCATCAGGTAACATAACTAGAATCATAATATTAGGTGTTATTTCTTTAACTGCTTTTCAGCGGTAGTAATGTTATTTGCAGAAAATATATTTTCATAGCCTTCTTTTCTTAAAGCAGGCTCAATCATATTAATAATTTCTTGTTTATCATCAAGTAAAAATATTTTTGCATCATTCATAATCATTATCCATACTTTCTTGTAAACAAAAATTACATTACTAAATTTAACATATTAAGAGGACAATTCCAAATATCACTTTTATAATTGTGTTGAAAAATATAATTTAATACCAACCTATTTAATTTATTTGCGTATAAGTAAATGAAAGAAAAAGAAAATAAAGAACTTACAAAAACTACTAGTAGAATTTTTGTACAGTATATATTATTTTATTAAGGTAGGTGATATTATAGATACAATCAATATGATTAACTATTCCATTATGCTTGTATTCTTTGTTTGTTATGCTTATCAATTTTTGTATATTCCTATTTCTTTCTAGTTTCAAACAATCAGTAACACAAATACTATGATGGTCTAAAGGCTATTTACAAATCCTAGGTAAGTATGGCAAAAGACTTATTAAGTACACATTAAAAGGTAAATTCTCAGCCATTGATATGTTGATGAATATTACACCGGCTAATGTTCTTTTATAGGTTAGCATAATAGTTAATATATTTGCTATAGTAGTTAGTGTAATTAAAAGTGATAGCGTATCAACAATCTTATTATCACTTGGACAAAGTGCATTGAATCAATGTTCTTTATTGATGCTATCACAACAATAACAGAATGGAAGAAAATTTGTTGTAGTAACATAAAGAAAGTTCTGTATGCATTTACATTTCCGATATTTATGATTACATATATTCCGATTTCTGTAATTGCTCCATTTACTAAAATAGAATGGAAGCCAATTAATCATAACAAGTCATTAACACTTAATGAACTTAAAAGTTTTAGAAAGGATGTTGAGTTAAATTGAAAACTGACGATCATCTATTATTGGGTAAATACCTAATTAATATTAAGAAAATAAAGTTATCACCTTTAAAAGAAAAGTGGTTTCTTATTGGATGTGTTGAACCAGACTATAATCCATTTACATATATTAGAGGTTCAATAAAGTACAAATTTCTACATGGTCACAATGCTCTAAATTGCAAGAAACATATTGGCAGAATTGTTGAAAAACTTTCTTGCACTACAATATCAACACCATATCAATGGTTCTTATTAGGAACAGCAGTACATTATATTTCAGATTGTTTTACATTTGCACATAATGCATTCTTTACCGGTGGTATGGCACAACATATGAAATATGAAATGCTTTTGCAACCTATATTTCATAACTTTGTTAAAGGATTAAAAGAACCACAAAATAAATACAAAACTTATTGCTTTAATCTATCTTTCTATCACAAAATGTATCAGAATGAAAATCGTTCATTCTTGACAGACTGCAAGTATATTGTTTCTTCCACAGAAAAGTTACTAGACAGTTTAGAACTTGTAAAAGATGAAGTGCCACTTCTTTCAACACAAATTAACTTAGCAAAATAATAATTGAAATAAGGTGAAATAATGTTAGATACAATACAAAATATAGACTTTGCAATATTACATTGGATACATAACAATTTACAATGTAACTTTTTAGATTTTATTATGCCTAAGATAACTGCACTGGGTAGTAGTGGTGCAATATGGATTGTAGTTGCAATAGCATTTTTAATATCTAAGAAATATCGCAAATATGGTATTATCCTTTCTATAGGATTAATAATGAGTTTATTAATCGGCAATTTACTGTTAAAACCACTGGTAGCAAGACCCAGACCTTGTTGGATTGAAAATAATTTTCCTTTATTAGTCAGCAATCCTACAGATTATTCTTTTCCATCAGGTCACACTTTAGCATCAACTATTAGTGCAGTAATAATCACATATGCTGATAAGAAATTCGGAATTATAGCAATCATTCTAGCAACTCTAATTGCTTTTTCAAGACTATACTTATTTGTTCATTTTCCAAGTGATGTATTTGTTGCAATAATTTTAGGTGTTATCATAGGTTTATTTGCTATATTTGTATTTAACTTTGTAACACATATTATAAAAAGAAAACTAAATAAATAAAATTAAGTTCATAGATTTCTATGAACTTTTTGTTTAATATGTAAAAATAATTTGGTATATTGTTATATATAATGCTAATATTTTTTCTATTTTCAGTTTAGTATAATATATTTGTATTATTATAAAAACAAGGATATGAATATATATGGTAGTAAAAGATAAAATTGAATTGTTACTTAGCTATGAAGATTTTAATGAATTTACCCATGAGCAAAAATCATTATTAAAGAAATTGTCATATGACTCAAATTCTTTTGTAAAAGGCTTAGTAGCGTCCTTGATGGTAAAATCTATTGATGAATTTGGATTTGAAATTTTAAGCAGACTATCTAAGGATAAAAATGACTATGTCAGAACAGAAGTATATGATTCATTGTCTGTCTTTAGTGATATAAAATCAGTTTCTTTACTTCAAAATGCAATTAGAACAGAAACAAACAATTTAGCAAAAAGTTACGCAATAATGTCACTAGGTGATGTTGTTTATAGTTTAGGAATTTCTAATGACTTTAAAGAATATGTATATAAAATTAAAAGTTGTAATAAGTCAAAAGATTGTATTTTAAGTTGTCTATATTGCTTGTATTTGTTTGGTGAAAATGTTATTGATGATATTTGTTTATTTTTAAATGATAACGATTATCATATTCGATTATCTGCTATATCTATTTTAGAAGAAATCGTTAATAAAGATAACTTCGATATTATAACAAGTAAATTAAATGATAGATTGAAAATTGAAGATTATAGTTCAGTTATTGATAAGATTAAAAATTTTAATTAAATGGAGTATATAATCAAAAAATGAAATTTAATATTACTTGCAAAGTTGGAGTATATTAAAACCCAATAAAAATAACTTTTAACAACAAATCAAAAATATTAACTTATAAGAATTCTAAAATAACTTTCAATTTTGATGTCGATACAGAATATGAACTAACAATGCTAATTCTTTATACCACAAGAATTAGCAAGGTAACAGCAAAATTCAAAAAGTTTATGTTTATCCTATTTGGCTCAATTATTATCGGTAGCATTCTTCTAATTGTTATGCACTTTATTCCGGGTCTAAATATTGTTGCAATGGGTATTGATGGAATTCTTGCAAATCCTGTAGTAAGTATCATTTCTTCAATTGTTTTTATTATTATTGCAGCAATATTCCTAGTAGTTGACTTTAACGGTATGGAAGAATGCGTTGAAAGAAAGATGGATAAAAGCTATGAATGGATGGCAGCATTTGACCTAGCTTATACAATTATTCATCTATACTTTAAGATTTTAAATCTTCTTGTTCAAATATTTGTAAGAAATAGTGACTAATATAAATCACATATAACTTTTAAGGCTTTGACAACTTGTCAAAGCCTTAATTTATGTTTTGTGACCAATGTATTGTTATGCATTGGTCTTTTTTATTCTCTTAATTTTGCCATTAATACTAGGTCACTGTTATCCAGTACACCATCATTATTTATATCACAAGCTATCATTGCTTCATCAGTTAAACCTTCTAATCCAAGTAGAAAGTTCATATATGTATCAGTATCTTTACTGTTCACTGTACCTGTACAATTAACGTCACCTTTAATTATGAAAGTTCTCTCTACAACTTCATTATTTCCTGTAAATCTAACAATCATTCCTGTACCGATTTTACCACTTGAAACTACACTGCCATTCTTAATAAAAGCAATATCATAACCATCATAACTAACATTTTTCTTAAATGTTGCAATAGTTGTGTTGGGACTTACACCGGTAATGTATTTATCACCTATAGTATATGCATTAGTATAAATACCATATGTTTTATTATTATTTTCAATTGTCTTAGTAGTATTTGCTTTTTTACTTTTTAATTCACCGGTTTTTACAATATAAATATTGCTTCCTTTGGTTACGATAATTCTATCCTTATAACCATACAAATATTCAATATTAAAATTAAAAGAATATTTTTTATTAGTTGAACTACTAAAATCAGAATATACTATTTTATTACCACTTGCTTTTGCAATTCCTTGTGACAATAAAGCAGTCCTGTTATCTTTGTAACTACCATATTCATTGGTATTAAATAATGAATACACTTTTCCGTTACCACAATAATATTCATCATTAACCATTGACATAGGGAATATGTTGTAATCATTTGATGTTGAATAAATAATATTACCTTTAATATAACACAGTCCATAAGAGGTTAATACAAATTGATAAGTACCGTTTGTAGTATCAATTTGATTAATGTTACTATCAAATTTATATGTATTTACCGGATTACCTTTAGAATTAAATTTACGCAACAAGGACCTATTATTAAAATCCACAAAATAATAGTTATTACTTTTATCTACAGAACAAAGTGTCCACCTAGTTTTTGTGCCATCATTCATAGTTATAGTTTTATACTTACCACTATTATAATTAAACCTTACAACACCTAATTTACCGTTTATACTATCGGAAAAGAAATGAAAATAGTTACCGGCATAATTACACTTAGTTATTTTAGCATCCGTTTTAATAGTGCTATAGCCATAACCTATTTTATTAACAACAGCAGTTCTATCCTTTACACTAACGATATAGTCATTCTTACTGTCAGCAAAGTAATATAACTTACTGTTATTTAAGAATTTATAACTTGTCCTTGTAACACAATTAGCACTAAAGCAACTTGTTAGTATTAATAATAAAGTAATTAGAATTAATAATATGCGTTTCATACAAAACACCAACATATCTACAAAATATTATATTTAGATTATACAATAACATTTTGATATATTGTTGTTTTGGTAATTAACTTTCACATATTTTTTATTTATGTAAAAGAACTATGAAAAATTTATAAAAATATTCTAATTGTATAAGTATTTGCAATAACTTATAATTGCAATAATAAGTAGAAAAGAGGAATGGTTATGCCTGCAACAAGTATTTTAATTAAGCTTGCATCATCAGCTTGTAATATCAATTGTAGTTATTGCTTTTACAAAAAGTTATCTGCTAAAAAGGCTTTCAGTTTCAACAATATATACCTTGTCTTGATGATAGTGATACAAAGTCAGAATGGTCTTTAGATGCTAATACATATGGAGAATTTCTCTGTGAGCTATTTGATATTTGGTATAATGATTATGTACATAGTAGTAATATTGATATAAGAATATTCTCTAATTGGGTACAAATGGCAGCCGGATATATGCCTGAATCCTGTGGTATGTCAGGTAAATGTAATTGTTACTTTGTTGTTGAGGGTAACGGCAATGTTTATCCTTGTGACTTTTACTGTACAGATGAGTGGAAACTTGGAACAATTGATGATGATTTCAATGATTTAATTAAGTCAGATAAAGCAAAAAACTTTGTAAGTTGTTCTTTACCTGTAAATGATAAATGTAAAAATGCAAATATTTGTATTTATGTCGTAGTGGTTGCAGAAGATGGAGAGAGACATTTATAAATGTTAAACCGTCATTAAACTGTTTATGTGGTGCATATGAAAAGTTCTTTGAACACTGCATTGATAGAATATATTTATTAGCTAATATCATAAAAAATAAATAATGTTATATTAAGTTGGTTCATTATGAGCCAACTTTTTTATTTCTAATTATAGTATATAGAAAAAATTATGATAAGTTTCATATAGAAAAATTTATAATATTATTCCTATTGAATTTATAGGTAATAACGAATATGATTTAACCAACACAAGGATGTGGCTCAGATACTTCAAGCAAACCACTTCCGGTACTAAAGTAATTAGAATTGGTATAACAGGACAAGATGCTGAAAGTTCTTTACTCGATAATGCACAGTATTCTTATAAACTTGGTTATCTACAAGATAAACTTAAGAAAGAAGGATATACTGTTGAACTTAAAGGTTTTGCTCAAGCAGGACCTGCAGTAAATGAAGCTTTTGCAGCAAATGAAATTGATGTTGCAGTATATGCAGAATTTCCACTAATTACTGCTGTAAGTAATGGATTTGACTTAAAATGTTTTGCACTATCAACATCACAATTAAACTTTGGTATTTTAGCTAGAAATGACAGTGGAATAAAGAGTATCTCTGACCTTGAAGGCAAAAATGTTGTAGTAGCACTAGGAACAATATCATAAAAATACTTCTTAGATGTTACAAGAAAAATAATGTTGATATAAGTAAAATCAACCAGTTAAATTTAATTTTAGATGCTCAAACATTACTGGCTTTAGGAGATGCTGATGCAGTTGTTTCAACTGTATCAAGTTTAGCAGTTTTTGAGAATGCCGGTCTTGGAAATATAATTATTGATTCGTCAAATGACAGTAGTCTATCATCAGGTTTCTTATTTGCAGGTAGAAGTCAGTGGCTAAAAGAGAACCCAAAAGCTGCAATTGCTATTTCAAAGGCATTAATTCGTTCTCAAGAAGAGGCTGAGAAAAATCCTACAGATGTATATAAAAACTAGCTACTAAGGATAGTCCTGAAAGTATTTTTAAGGAAGTTTATAGTTATGATGAAACATTTAGTTTCTTTAAACCTGACATTACAGATGATTACATTAATCGTGCAAAATCAATTGAAAAGTTTATGGAAGACAATAAACTAATTAAAAGTACGGAAAGCCGAGCAAGAAGCGGTGAAAAAAGCCAAGTACAAGAAAAGACGACAGCGTGAAAGCAAAGCTGCGCATAGAGCTAAAACCAAGGTGGAATGCTGGGCGGCGAATGACGGACATAAGTACCCGAAGCGTATCTGCGAACAGTGTGGTAAGAAGTTTTATCCGAACAGCACAAGGCAGAGATTTTGCAACACCGATTGCACGAAAGCCCATCAGCAGGTAGAAGCATTGTTTTCTCGGCTGGTAAAACAGCTTTCCGAAAAGGAGGGCGTTACGGAAGCCCTCAAAGCGGAAAACCAAATGCTGTGGGTGCAGAGAATGAACAATATCCGCAGCGCTGCTATGGAAATCGTTTCCAGTGAGCTTATATACTGTTAATACTAAGCAAGAAAAGTCGCTGTCACAGACGGTGGCTTTTCCTTTTCGGGTACTATTCAAGAAGTCATAAAGTTCCGTGAGTAATGGAAGAAGGCAATGCTTTGAAAAAAAGATGATAGCAATATTCTGAAAACTACTTGAAATTTTTGTGAAAATCTGCTAAAATATTTTTGTATAACTATGTGGTAGGGGAATTCATATCCTTTTGCCTTAGAAATTATTGAAGGAGGACTTGACTATGGCAAACGGAAATGCGACAATCATTGTCGGCTCGGCTTGGCAGGAGCGTAGCGCCGTTTTTTCAGCGTGTCAAGTCTTATTTCATACAATTTATAACGAACCAATTGCCGGAGACAGGGCGCATTATGCCTTGGCTTCGGCTTTTTGCGTTTGCCGAAAGGATGGTGGTTTGATATTGAAGTCCTAACCACCACCCGTAAACACATCTTTTCTCGGCGTGTTCGCTGCCGGAGAAAGTAAATAGTGGGCAATTAAAAAAAGGAGGAACTGTTATGAAGAAAAAAATGTTGGCAGTCTTTATCTGTCTTGTAATGGTAGCTGGATTGATACCGACCGTAGCCTTTGCTGCGGAAAATGAGGTAGATGTTTGGGACGGAACATCTGATACAAGCTGGTATAATGAAACTGATACAGAATTTCATATCAAAACAGCAGAGCAGTTGGCGGGACTTGCAGAACTCACAAATATTGGAATTGATACTGGTGCATCTACAGGTAATACATTTGATAATAAGATTATATATTTAGACTGCGACTTAGACCTTGGAGATTATCCTTGGACACCGATTACAAACAGAAACGGAGACGACGGTTATTTCTTTAAAGGAACATTTGACGGACAAGGACATACGATATACAACTTGAACCGTCATGGGATAGGCAACGATTCTTTCGACTCGCTTTTTGGCTATGTGCAGGGCGGTGTAATCAAGAATCTGAATGTTGTAGATGCGGATTTGAGCGCTAATGATTACAGTATGCATGTAGGCATCATAGCTGCATTGGTAGAAAACGGCAAGATCATAAACTGTTATACATCCGGCACTGTAGAAAGTGTCAATGGTTGGCGAAGCATAGGCGGAATTGCAGGATCATGCATGCAAGGTACACAAATTGTTGGATGTGGTTCTGACGCAAACATCATTAGCAGAAAATCCGAATCTAGTGATAGTGTCGGAGGATTGGTCGGCGAATGGTTAAATGCTAACAAAACTTCTGTGATTTCAGACTGTTGGTTTAATGGCTCAATCGTTAGCGAAGATCCGGAGTCTACAGTTGGAGGGTTATTGGCTGTTGGTTACAACAATAATGTAGAAGAAAATGTTAAAATCAATAACTGCATGATGGTAAGCAGCGACTTATCAAGTGCGGAAAAGGAATATACTGCTGTAATTGCTCATCTGACAGGAACCCCAACAGTTGCTGACTGTTTTTATAAAGAAAGTGATAATGGGTATCATGTCATTACGAAATTAGACAAGGGTAGTCTTGCTATTGATACAAGCTTTGATCCGACACCTTGTGCAAAGGCGATAACTGATTTTACAGATAATGATATTCTCGTTTCGTTGCAAAACAATGCCTCACAGGGAGTTGTATGGGTAGAAGGAATAGAACATCCGACTTTTAGTTGGGATTTAACAAACAGGTTGGCTGATTACACGGCAGTTAATGTTGCATTAGATAAAGTTCCACAGGATATTTCCGTTTATACTGATGAAACAGTATCTGTTTTGAAACAAGCAATAGACAGTGTTGATACTTCGTTAAGTGCCGCAGAGCAGTCAAAAGTTGATGCAATGGCTAAGGCTATTGAAGATGCCATTGCTGCCCTGCAATACAAGGATGCAGATTACACAAAGGTTGATGCAGCCATTGCCAAAGCAAATGCACTAAACAAGAATGACTACAAAGATTTCTCCGGTGTGGAAACCGCTGTCAAAGCTGTTGTTCGTGGTAAAAATATTACGGAGCAATCTGAAGTAGACAAGATGGCAAAGGCTATCGAAGATGCGATTGCTGCTCTTGAGAAAAAGCCTGCCAGTACCAAACCGGGAACATCCGATAAGAGTCCGCAGACTGGCGATTACAGCAACCTTGTACTGTGGATTTCCCTGCTGTTTGCCAGCGGCGGTGCTGCCATTGGTACAACGGTTGTCAGCAGAAAGAAAAAGTACAACAGATAACAAAGCACCTTAACCTATGCGGCGGCTATCGGGAACGGTAGCCGCCGTGAGCTTTTGTCTAACAAAACCTTTTAGTGTGCCCTATTTTCGAGAGCAATATTCAAAAATGGTTGGCGAACAAGTGTTCTATATGGTATATTATATCCTGTTCTCATAGAAGACCCAATAACTGGATATCCGAAATGAAACACAAGGCAGCCGACGAAAGGGATTGCGGCTGCGCCGTTCCATTGCAGCATATGCCTGCGGAACGGAAAAAGCAGACATTCAAGGTTTCTGAATATCAGAGCCGGTACATAGTTTCATCAAAGATAGAGCGAGAGATTTTCTCCTACAGCGGCGTCGGCATTCTCCACGAACTGACCCCGGAGGAGATGGAAGAAGCCTTCCAGCACCACCTCACTGAGCGTAACAAAGAGAAAACGGCGTAACCACAGGGGTTACACCGTTTCAAAGAAACAAAGTTAATTGAGATACAAGAGCCACCTTGGGGCACCTTCCTTACGGAGGGTGCCCCAAATCCCTGCTTTTTTATTATATTTAACTTCTATTCCTCACAAAATAATTGTTTTCCGCATTGTGCCGCAAAGCGTGGAATGGTATTATGAAATCAGGAAAGATCAATTTTGATCAAATACGGGAGTGTGTTGCTATGAATATCCGTCCGTCATCCGTACCGCTTATTACGGTTGATCCTTATTTCAGCGTGTGGTCGCCTGCCGACAGGCTGACCGACTGCAGTACCGTCCATTGGACCGGAAGAAGAAACGGCACGGTGGGAATGGTCAAAATAGACGGCAAAACCTACAGGTTTATGGGAAAGTTAGAGGCAAACGGCAGATGGCTGTACAAAGAGCCGGAGGCGCTGCCGCAGACGGGGCTTGACATCACGCCTACATCATCGGAATACACCTTTGAAAACGACGCGGTAAAGCTGACCGTCACCTTCCGCAGTCCTCTTTTGCTTGACGACCCGGTGCTGTTTTCACGCCCTGTGTCGTACATTTAATATGATGCGAAGCTAAAGGGTGAGCATGAATTTGAGCTGTATTTTGACGTTTCGGCAGAGCTTTCAGCCGATTGGGACACCTATGAGGTGAAGTTCGGCAGAACCGAAAATTCGCTGTGGTGCGGAAATGTCGATCAGAAGCCGCTCAACCGCAGCGGCGATAACCTCAGGATAGACTGGGGATATCTCCACCTTGCAAGAAAGGATGCCTTCCTTTCAAATGTCGATATAAGAAAGGCATACGCCGCAGGCAATAAGCTTCCTGTCCTCGACGAAAACGCGACGAGCCATATATACAGCTGCCCGACGCTTGCCGTTATAACCTCAGACACTAAAGGTGTCATAACGCTTGCTTATGACGATGTGAAATCTATAGAATACTTCGGTGAAAAGCTCGATCCTTACTACCGTCAGAAGTACGCTTCGTTTGATGAGATGCTGAAAGACGCGCTTTCGGATTACGATGAGGTCAAGGCAAAGGCGGAGCGCTTTGACAACGAGCTGACAGAGCGTATGCTCGCAGTCGGCAAGGACTACGCAGCGGTCGGCTGCCTGCTTTACAGACAGGCAATAGCCGCGCACAAGCTGGTCCAGTCACCGGACGGACCGCTGTTTTTGTCAAAGGAGTGCTTCAGCAACGGCTGCGCGGCGACGGTGGATATCAGCTATCCCTCCATCCCGCTGTTCCTGCTCTACCAGCCCAAGCTGGTAAAGGGAATGCTGCGCCCGATAATCAGGTTCGCAAGAAGCGACAAATGGGAGTACGATTTTGCGCCGCACGACTGCGGACGGTATCCGATCTGCAACGGTCAGGTATACGGACTCCATGAAGGCAAGCTGCTCGAAAGCTCTCAGATGCCGATAGAGGAATGTGCAAACTTTATAATATGCGTCGCCGCCGTCTGCATTGCCGAGGGCAGCATGTCGTTCTATGACAGCTGCCGCGAGCTTTGCGACAAGTGGGCTGATTATCTTTCAAAATACGGGTACGATCCCGGAAATCAGCTCTGCACCGACGATTTTGCCGGGCATATCGACCACAACTGCAACCTCTCGGTCAAGGCTATCGTGGCGCTCGGCGTTTACGCAAGGCTTTCGGGCAACAGCAGCTATTTTGACACCGCCAAGGCAATGGCTGATAAATGGACAGCCGAGGCGGCGACCGACAAGGCGTCGCGCCGCTGCTTTGACAAGCCGGACAGCTGGAGTCTCAAATACAACATGGTTTGGGACCGCATATTCGGGCTTGGCCTTTTCGCCGGCGATGTGTACAAAAAAGAGGTCGCCCTCTACAGCGAAAAAATGGACAGATACGGCGTGGCTCTTGACAGCGAGCACACATATACCAAGCTTGACTGGGAGGCATGGACGACCGTGCTTTGCGACAATAAGGAGTACCGCGATGCTGTATATGCAGCAATACGCCGTATGGTCGAGGAGACCGACGACCGCGTGCCGGTGACCGACTGGTATTTTGCCGACACCGCAGCCCAGAGAGGTTTCCAGAACAGAACGGTAGTAGGCGGATATTTCATCAACCTCATGATCTGAGTTTTATATTAAAGCACCAACCGGAGCACCGCATCAGCGGCGCTCCGGTTTTCGGTTTTCGGATAGATAAATTTTATTTTACATACCGTCTTACATTTATTCCGGTTTGCGTTGTGATCTTTGATTTATGTTTTATAAATTTTTATGGCACAGCAATAATACCGGGAAAACGGCAAATGATATGATAAAACACAGCCGCGCCGCGGCAGAAAGGAAAGACTCATGAAAGAAAAGGTAAAAAAGACTGAAAAATTCGATCCGCCGGACAACCAATCGGCAATCGGTTTTTGCGGAAATCCGGAAAATGCGGTAGAGATGATAAACACCTACGGCACATACAACATCCAGGCGACCGCCGACACGTCGAACGAATTTCCGGCAATCGCACAGGGCAATCC
>ERZ837910.548-NODE-548-length-57628-cov-9.423393_pt1 | contig 57628 bp, 95 predicted proteins | sample MGYA00519940_ERZ837910 | MGnify/ENA primary metagenome ERZ837910 (study PRJEB31850, sample SAMEA3708825) | human gut metagenome | biome: human gut; feature: human-associated habitat; material: faeces | place: China | collected 2014 ... | reverse complement strand
CAAGATTTGACATTGTATTAAATAATTCAAATAACATTCCAATAGGAAAATGGGAGCCAATGATTTGTGATTGGAAAACCAGTGATTTTAAAGAATATAGAAAAGCCGTTGACTATGAGGTTATCGGCAACATTTTTGATAATCCTGAGTTAGTTATTAGAAAGTGAGGAATAGAATAATGGCTAAAGAATCATTAGCAGTAAAATATCGACCAAAAGTATTCGAGGACATGACTGAGCAGAGTGCAATTAAAGACATATTAATGAATCAGCTTGAAACCAAGACTTTTCAGCATGGATATTTATTTACAGGACCAGCTGGAACAGGAAAGACAACATCTGCAAGAATATTTGCAAATATGATAAATGATGGCAAAGGAAATCCTATTGAAGTGGATGCCGCAAGTAATAGTGGTGTTGACAATATACGACAGATTATAGAAGATGCTAAAAGAAAACCACTTGATGCAGAATATAAGATATTCATAGTAGATGAATGTCATTCATTATCAAACGGAGCTTGGCAGGCATTACTCAAGACGCTTGAAGAACCACCAAAATTTACAATATTTATCTTTTGCACTACTGACCCACAGAAAATTCCAGCAACAATTCTTTCAAGAGTACAGAGATATAACTTTCAGAAGATAAGTAATGAAGGAATCGTAAAAAGACTTGAAGATATTTGTATTCATGAAAACTCCCAAGACTATAATGAACCTGAACTTAGGGATATTGGTGATATAATAAGATACCCAGAAGCACTAGAATATATTGCCAAGGTTTGTAACGGCGGAATGAGAGATGCTATTACCTTATTAGATAAATGTCTTTCATTATCCCATGATTTAACACTGGAAAATGTGCTAAAAACTATAGGTGGTGAAGATTATAATACATTTATATTATTCTTAACAGCCTTACAGAATAAAGAAAAAGGAACTGCTATTACTACAATAGAAAATGTATATAATGCAGGTAAAGATGTAAAGCAGTTTATGAAAGACTTCGCAAAGTTTGTTCTTGAAGTTGAAAAGTATGCATTATATAAGAATTTTGATTATATTAGCTTACCTAATACTCTTGTGAATGAATTGGAACAGCTTATTGATGATAGTTTATTCGATGTTATGGACTTTGTAGTTTCTTTGAATAGTCAGATTAAGTGGGATAGTGACCCTAAAACACTTATTGAATTATCTATCTTGATTTATTGTAATAAGGAGGATTAGTTATGATAAAGGCTGGCACAGTATGTAAGGTTATATGTGATTCAAGCGGCTTTTTCCAACCTGGTGATATAGTTGTAACATTAGAATATTCTGATGTTCCTTATGTCTGTTTGATGAAAAATTATAAAGGAACTTTTCAAGAGTGTCCTAGCCATCGTTATGGTTATAAAGAATATAATGCTTTAGTCGATTCAGAATTGGAGGTATTAGATGATAGGGCAGAAGAATAATATTCAAACGCTTATTCAATGGAGATGTAATAAATCTGTCCCTAGATTCATCATTATAGCTGGGGATGAAGGAAGTGGCAGATTAACATTTGCAAAAGCAATTTTAAAAACAATAAATGCTAAAGGTATAATCATGGGAAATAGTATCTCAGATGTAAGAGATACTATAGAACAGGCTTATTATATTACACAACCCACATGCTATATATTTAGAGATGCCGATGATATGAAAAATGAAGCAAAGAACGCACTATTAAAGGTGGTTGAAGAACCACCTAATAATGCTTATTTTATAATGACAGTACACAATATTGATAATATGCTAGGTACTATTAGAAGTCGAGGAACAGTCATTAAAATGGAATCTTATACAATGCAGGAATTGCGTTCTGTTAGTGAAGATGAGTTAAGTTTGGAATATTGTAATAATATAGGTGAATTACAGATTCCACACGAAGAGATACAGAGGGCGGAAGATTGTGTTGATGGTGTATTAAAGGCTCTGAAGGAAAAGAGTGGTACTAGACTATTGAAAGCATGTACACAATTAAAAGGTAAGCAGACAGAAACAGATAAGATTGATTGCTTATTATTTTTTAAAGTATTTCAGAAAAGATTATACAGGATGTTTGAGAATTTTGAATTATCTTTTGAGTGTATACAACCTTTATTTATTTGCAAGCAGGAATTAAACAGAAACGCTATAAATAAAAGAGCTAGTATAGAATCAATGCTTATTAAGATATTGGAGGAAATTAAAGAGAATGATTAGATTTCCAAGAAGATGGAATGCTATTACTTGCATCAATTATCTACAGCGTAAGATTATCTTAAATTCTATAGCTTATTATAAATACGATAAATCTTTTGTATCTGATAGTTATTTTGATGAAATGTCACATCAGCTTGTGCAAATGCAGAAAGACTTTACTGGGAATCTAGAGGCTGATACAGAGTATGGTTATATGATGTATGATTTTGATGGTTCTACAGGTTTTGATTTGCCAGATAGATTATTCCCACATGATAAAGAGTATCTTACACATATGACAGAATATTATATATGCAGACAGGAGAAATCTAAACCAGTCAAGAAAATCACTAAAACAGGAAGGAGGAAATTATTTTAATGGAACTTGTAGATTTAATGAAAGCTATATCTGAAAATAGTGTACCACATTATTTAGTTCTTTTTGGTGAAGAGCAGGCAATCCTTGACATTTATATTCAGCATATAGCACAGAATTATAAGATTGTATATTGTGATACTGTAGCTTATGCACTTTCACAGATGGGAAAAAAGAGTATTGATAAGTCCAACAAAGTTTATATTGTAAATGAAGATAATGCTTACACTAGGGCAGAGGAAAACTGGAAGGATGTAAAACAGACATTCAGTAAAAGTAAGCACATTTTATTAATCAAATATCATAGTATAGATAAGAGAGGAAAATTCTATACACAGAATAAAGGAAATGCGGTAGAATTTACACATTTATCCGAAGATGTACTAATTAACTATATTCAGCAGAAACTGCCAGCTTTAAGCGAGAAAAACGCTTCCAAGCTAATAACATGGTGTAATTACGATTATGGCAGAATCTTAATGGAAATAGATAAGATAGACCATTATCATTCAGTTATGGATGCTTTAACAACAGACAGTTGCTTTACTCAATTAAATGAACAAGGTTTGTTCTATAAGGAAATAGGTGATATAACATTTGAATTAACCAATGCCGTATTAGGTGGATATTCAGAAACAGCTATACAGAAACTTGATGAAGCTAAAAGAAAAGGAGAACCTGCAATGATGATAGCAAGTATATTATATACAGGTTTTAGAAATCTATTAGCTTATCAAGGTCTTGGAAGTAACAGACAGAATGCAATGGAAAGAACTGGGATGAGTAAAGGAGAATTATATGGCTGTACTAAGAATGTCGGAGGTTATAGTATAGCAGAAGTTAAAAGAAATATGCTTAAATGTCAAGAAGTAGAAGCTGGAATTAAAATGGGTACAATCGATGAAGAAATAGCACTTGAATATATTGTTTTATCCTGTCTGAAATAGACAGGATTTTTTATATAAATTTTAAAAATATGATTGACATTTCTATCTATATGTATTACAATATAATCAAGTTAAGAGATAACTAATACATACATAGAAAGAGGTAATTGATATGAAATTTGAAGTTAAAACAACATTAATGGATGGAACAGTTAAATCATTTATTACAAAAGAGTATGACAGTTATAATCCAGATAAGAAGAAAGTTAATGGATTGTATCAGATAGGGTTTGTCAAAGAAGGAAAGAGTAGAAATACATGGACACCTATTGGAGCAGGTGATGAATATGACCATAATGTTAAAGAAGTTGTTATAACAGAAGCTACAACAGGTAGAAGGGTTGAAACAATTACTGCAACACATTAAATAAAAATGTGAAGCGATAACACATAAAACACTATTTATAAAGGAGGACAATGTAAATGACAAAAGAACAGGAACAGCTTGTAACAGATAATCATAATTTAATATATCATATTATTAATAAATTCGAATTAGCTACTGAAGAATATTATGATGTGTGTGCCATAGGGTTATGTAAAGCGGCAAGTACATATGACAGTTCAAAAGATGTAAAGTTTGCAACATATGCAGGAGTATGTATAGAAAATGCAATCAAGCTAGAATTAAGAAACAGAAAAAAATATTATGCCCGGGTGTATTCATTAGATAGGACATTCAATAATACATCAGATGGAACTGGGGAGATTTCATATGTGGAAAATATAACAACAGGTTTATCTGCTTATGATGAGATACTTCCATATCAGTTAGATAAAATATTAAATGCTCGGGAATATAAGCTCGTAGCTTTGATATTACAGGATTATACGCAAGTAGAAATCGGAAATATTATAGGAATATCACAGGCTCAAGTGAGTAGAATGTTTTCTAAAATTAAACAAAAATTATTAAAAGGAGGAAAGTAATGTTAATATCAAAAGGAGATGTATATTGGGTGGATATGAATAGAGTATGGTCAGAATCAGACATACATGCACAGAAAGGCATGAGACCATGTGTTATTGTTAGTAATAACAAGAATAATGATAACAATTCAAGGGTTATTATAGTACCTTTGACAACTAAGGCGGATGATTTGCCACAGCATACAATGATATTGTTACATAATGTCAAGAACTATGTTGTCCCAGAATGTATAACATCTATACCTAAAAACCTTTTAGGGAAAAAATATGGTTGGATTAGTAGGAAAGCATTTAAGTATGTTATTAAAGCAGTCAAGATTCAGTTGGGATTATGGGAAGGAGATAATCATGAACGACACTAAACAGACAACTTGCAAAAGATGTGGAAGAAAGCTAAGAACGGAAGAAGCTATTAATAGAGGTATGGGAATAACATGCTGGAGAAAATGGCAAAAAGAAAACAATCATAAAAAATTATGGGAGGATAAGCAGTGAGTAAAGAGTTGGATTTAACATTTGTCAGAATGATTAATAAGGAACACAATAAGCAGAAAAGAGAACTTAGAGAGGAAAATAAAAGATACATAGAATTATGTATTATAACTATTGTTCTTTTAGTGTCCTGTGTATATCTAATATCAAGAATATTATATAATCCTACAATAGATTACACAGTTGAATCACAGGAAAGTCAGCAGGCAGAATATACATACAATCCATATATAGAGAATCTTACACATGAAGAGATTAATATAGATTCTAATTATACAGATAATATGGAATATTTTGTGCGATGTGTAACAGCAGAAGCTGGCAATCAGGATGATTATGGGAAGAGATTAGTTATAGATGTTATATTAAATAGTTGTGATAAGTATAATATGACTACAACAGATGTTATTAATGCAGATGGGCGATTTGAAGTAGTAAGTAATAATAGCATTAATACAGTTGAACCTGATTTACATGTTTATGATTTAATTTCAGAGGAGATAACTACAAGAACCAACAGTGATATATTATATTTTAGAACAAATAACTATCATTCTTTTGGTACACCTGTTATGAAACATCAGGCACATTATTTCAGTATGAGTGTATTTAATTTAGATGAGCACCAGACGGATACTTTAGTTATAATATTAATAATATTTTGTTTTATATTAGCTTTTGCAAGTACATTATAACATGAAAGGAGATAATTATATGAAAAGTGAAGATGAAATATTAACAGATTTTATTCATAAGCACTTTATAGAAGAGGCTTTATATGATAATTATATGAGGAAGCTAATAGCAGACACAGTGGAATTTAAAATATATTTATTTAAGTGTAGACTTATAGAAGCCACTAAAACAATATTAAAAAGGAGGAATTAATTATGTTAAATAAAGAGTATTATAGAGATTTGCTTGTGGAATTTGCTATTTCTAATGATAAAGTGGCTTTGAATGCTGAAGGAGTACCTATTGCTTGTAATAAGACATCCTGTGCTAAATGTGGATTTAATGATATAGTTGTAGACTGTGCTGAAATGAGAAAAAGATGGGCGAATAAGGAATATACTGAACCAAGAATACATTGGGAAGATGTACCAGTAGATACTCCAGTATATGTAAGAGACGGTAAATCAATTATACCCAGACACTTTGCAAGTTATGATGCTGAATCAAAGCTGATAAAAGTTTTTGATTGTGGAAAAACATCTTTTACAGTTGAAGAATACGATACTGAACACTATACATCAGGATATCTTTCATTATATGTAACATTAGCAAAGGAAGAAGATAAAAAGAAGTATTATCATAGATAATATAATAAGCATAATATATTAATCAATAAACACACTATTCAGAAATGGATAGTGTGTTGTTTTTATATTAATAATATGTTAATATAACATTAATAAAAAACTATGAAAGGCGGGATAAATATAGACACTAAATCATTAATGTTTAAATTACAAAAGGCATTAAAGACAAAAGGAATAATACTATGTATTAATACAAATCAATTCTATTCTACAGAGCAAGATAGATATATAACAATGTATACTGTAGTAAGAAACAAGAAACAATTAATAAGAACAGCTAGTCAGATACAAGTGATAAATAAACTACAGGAAATATGGGAAGAGGTGAAGAATAATGACTAAAGAAACAGATAGAGAGAAAGAAGCTAAAAAGCATCTAAATCAAAAACAAATAGCTTTTGCATTAAATTATACAGAGAATCATAATATAACACAATCAGCAATAAGTGCAGGATATAGTAAGAAGACAGCAAGTGTACAAGGTTGCAATCTGTTAAAGAACACTAAGGTGCGAGAATATATAGATTCCATATTGGAAAGGATACAATCCGACAAGATAGCCAATATTGAGGAAGTAATGGAATACCTTACAAGAGTAATGAGAGGTGAAGAGAAGGACAGCTTTGACATGGAACCATCATTGCAGGAGAGAACAAAGGCGGCTAATGCTTTAGCTGATAGGTTAGATAATAGAGCTAAGAAACTGGAGATTAAAACAGCAGTTACTATTATAGATGATATCCCGGATGATGCAGAGGTGGAAGATGATGAAGAAGATTAAAGGCAAATCTTTAACTAACTGTATAGGTCCAGCTTTTTATTCTATCCATAATGATATTAAAAATGGTAAGCATACATATTATGACTTAGAAGGCGGAAGAGGTTCCTTGAAGTCCTCTTTTGTCTCTGTAGAGATTGTGCATAATATGATGAAACCAGAAAACAAGAAGCAACATGCTGTCATATATAGAAAAGTAGGAGATACATTAGAGACTTCTGTATATGCACAGATTGAATGGGCTATTGATAAATTGGGTGTATCACATTTATGGAAAATGACTAAATCACCTATGAGGGCAGAGTTTATTCCTACAGGACAACGAATCATATTTAAAGGCTTAGACAAAGCTCAGAAATCTAAATCTATAAAAGTACCTTTTGGATATATAGGTTATCTGTGGTTCGAGGAATTTGATGAGTTTGCAGGGGAAGAAGAAATAAGAAAAGTTCAACAGTCTGTTATCAGAGGCGGAAATAAGTTCATTGTTTTTAAATCTATGAACCCTCCTAAATCAAGAAATAACTGGGCTAATGACTTTATAGAAAAAGAGAAGCTAAGACCTGATACATTAGTATCTCATACAACATACTTACAAGCCCCTAAAGAATGGCTAGGAAAGCAGTTTATAGATGATGCTGAGTGGCTTAAGCTGGTTAATCCAAGAGCATATGAACATGAATATATGGGAATCCCTGTAGGCAATGGAACAGAAGTATTTGATAATCTTGAGATTAGAGAGATTACAGATAAAGAGATTGCTAAGTGGGATAAGTTGTATCGAGGAGTTGACTGGGGTTGGTATCCAGACCCGTTCCATTATGGTTGTATGTATTATGATAAGGCTAGAATGACATTATACATCTTTGAGGAATTTAGAACTAATAAGATGAGTAATAGTGATACAGCACAGGTACTTAAAGATGATTTCAATGTAAGCCGTTATGATATAGTCACTTGTGATAGTGCAGAGGAAAAGTCTGTTAGTGATTATAGAGCATATGGCATTAATGCACGACCAGCAGAAAAAGGTCCAGGAAGTGTAAGATATGGGATGAAGTGGTTACAATCATTATTGAAGATTGTTATAGACCCAAGAAGATGTCCTGCGACCTCAGATGAGTTCAAAAAATATGAGTATGAGCTGGACAAGGAAGGAAATCCAACATCAGCATATCCAGACGCTAATAACCACAGCATTGATATGACACGATACGCAATGGAACCAGTATGGAGAAGGAAAGGAGCTTAATATGATGAGTAAGAAAGTATCTGTATTAGGTACAGATTATATAATTCTGCAAGATTGTAATACTACAGAGAATTTAAACAATAAAGGGCTTGATGGAGAGACTAATGTTTATTCTAAAATAATAAGCATACGCAATATGTCTAATATGTTAGATGCGGATAATCCTAATTATGAAAAAGAAGCTAGATTTAAGGAAACAATGAGACATGAGATAATACATGCATTTTTCCACGAATCCGGATTAGAGGATTACTGCAATGATGAAGTATTAGTTGATTGGTTAGCTAAACAGTGGAACAAGATGTCTATAGCATTTCAGGAAGCATTGGAGGATTGTAATGAGTAAAAGAATTGTAAAGATAGATAGAGAAAATCATATTATATGGTTTGATGATGGCAGTAATGGATATTATACAGCAGAAGAAGATAATAACAGCGTCATTGATAAGGAATATCAGAATGGTAATCATGCCAGCTATTATGGAGGCAAAGATAATCCTTATGAATGTGATAAGGTTATTAATGCTTGGGGAGAACAGAATAACTGGGGTTTTCAAGATGGCTGGTATCTTGGAACAGTTCTCAGATATCTATGTCGTAATGGTAATAAGAAAGGCAATTCTAAAGAACAGGATTTACAAAAATGTATAAACTATTTACAAATGTATTTAGATAAATTAAAATCTAAAAGAGAACAAACAGAACCCTTAGATTATACAGAATAGGAGTATGAGTATGATTAAAAGATTATTGAGACTTATTCAGGAAGCACTGAATAAGATGTTTGCTACTAAAGATATAAAAGCGGCATTAAGCATATCTATAGATACGATATCACAGGATATGCAGGATGCGATTGATTTATGGCGACAGATGTATAAAGACAACTCGCCTTGGCTTGATGATGATGCTGGTATATACTCGTTAGGGCTCGCCAAGCAGATATGTAAGGAATTACAACAGCAAGTCTTGAGTGAACTTGAAACACATATAAGTGAGCCTGGAGTTAGTGATGATGTAGCTGATGAAGATAAGCAAGCTGAGGAAGTAATAGATACAAGGGCTAAATACTTGAATGAAATATATACCAAGAGATTCTTAAAACAGCTTCCACAAGCAATGGAAAAGGCTTTAGCATTAGGCGGTATGATTATTAAGCCTTATTTCAGCAATGACAATGTATATTATGATTATTGCTATCAGGGTGAGTTCTATCCCATAGCCTTTGATGATGATGGAAATATTATAGATATAGCTTTCTATGATTCTTTCACTACTGCCGATTATGTGTATACTAAGATTGAAAAACAGGAATTTATATCGTCTGAACATAAGATTATAGTGACTAACACAGCTTATAGGGCAAAGGTTGTTGATAAGGATGATGATACAGTTGAGCAGGATTTAGGAAATGAGATTCCATTAACAGAAGTGGCTAAGTGGGCTAATTTAGAGCCATATGTGCCTATTGAGAATGTGGAGAAGCCTATGTATGGATATTTCAAAGTTCCAACAGCTAATAATATTGACCTTAATAGCCCACTTGGAATATCTATATTCAGCCCTGCCACTAAGTTAATAAGAAAAGCAGATGAACAGTTCTCAAGATTAGATTGGGAATACAATGGAGGACAGCTTGCGATTGATATAGACCCTAATGCAGTACAATATTCAACTGAATATTATGGCACACAAATGAAGCTGGATAAATGCCAAGATAGATTATACAGAAAAGTAGATTTAGGACAGGATGATACCTATAATGCATGGGCTCCAGCTCTTAGAGACGCTAATTATATCAACGGACTTAATGCTTATCTTTGCAAGATTGAAGATATTATAGGTCTTGCAAGAGGTACATTATCACAAGTGGAAAGTGAAGCAAGAACTGCAACAGAATTAAAACTGTTGAAACAGAGAACTTATATAACAGTATCAGCCATTCAGGAATCTATGGAGAAAGCTATCAAAGATATCGTGTATGCAACTAATGTATTAGTATCTTTGTATAATCTTGCTCCTGAAGGTGATTATGATACTATTATTGAGTGGCAGGATAGCATTTTAACAGATACAGACACAGAGCTTGAACAACAGCTTAATCTTAAGCGTGAAGGCATTATAAGTAAGGCAGAAATAAGGGCTTGGTATAAGGGAGAACCATTGGAAAAGGCTAAGGAAGAGATAGCGGCTATGGAAAAAGAGGCACAGCAACAGCAATTAAATGATATATTCTCAGGCATGCCTTCTACGACACTTGAGAACAATGGTGTAGATGATGAGACAAGCAAGGAAAAACAGACTAAACAAGAAGAAGAGGAGTGATTAAATGCTTTCTGATTCTAAATTAACAGATTATTCCTACATCGTAGCGGCTAGATTTGAAGCCATTAACACTCATTATATAAAACTAATGGCTAAACAGATTAGGGAGATAGGACAACTATCTCCTTCTAATATCTACCGACTGCAACAGATGACTAAAATGCAACAGAATATTGATACTATTAATTATTTACTAGCACAAGAAACAGGAAGAACACTTGAGGAACTATATCAAATCTATGACATGAGCGGAATGTCTTTATATGGAGATACTTATAAGCTATATACTGCAAGAGGTATATCACAAGTGCCATTTGAACAGAATACAACAATACAACAGTATTTAGAAAGCATGAAACAGCTTACAGCTAATACATTTGTTAATCTATCGAATACAACAGCATTGTATGAGCCTTATAGACATTTAGTTGATACGGCTATAGATGCTATAGTAAGCGGAACAGGTTCCTATGATGAACTTATAAGAGCACAGCTCACCGATACATCTCTTTCTCCACTTGTAAGAAATGCTGATGAAGGATTAAGAATCACATATGCAAGTGGACAGACAAGACGATTAGATAGTGCTGTTCGTATGAATGTATTAGATGGTGTTCGAGAAGTTAATAATGGTATTAGAGAGCAAGTTGGAAAAGAGTTTGGTGCTGATGGTGTAGAGGTAACTGTTCATGCTTTATGTGCAGCTGACCATATAGATATTCAAGGGCGACAGTTTAGCAAAGAAGAATTTGCTAGGGTTAATGGTGCATTAAGCAGAAAAATATCTACATGTAATTGTAAACATGCAACATTCCCGATTATCTTAGGTGTATCTGAGCCAGCTTATACAGATGAAGAATTAGCTTCCTATAAGGCTAACAGTGAACAGAAAGTGACTATAGATGGCAGAGAAATGACTAAATATGAAGCTACACAGGTTCAAAGAAAGGTTGAAACAGAGATACGAAAGGCAAAAGATAGAACTATCTTTGCAGAAAACTGTGGAGATACAGAATTAGCAAAGCAAGCTAAAGCAAGAGTTGAAACACTAAAAAAGCATTATAACAGTGTTTCTCAACAAGCTGGATTAACTCCCAAAATGGATAGAACTTATGTACAAGGATATACAGGAAAACAAGTTAAGCCGAAGTCAATCAAATTGTCAGTATAAAATAAGACCTACTCATAATCGAGTAGGTCTTATCATTATTTTTCCCAATATCCATAAAGGCAACAATCTCCAGAATCCCATGTGTCATAATATATACCTTCAATAGAAGATACAATATGATTAGCAACCCTTAAAATGAATATACCTTGTGTGTGTTCTTTTGTGAAACTTTCTACAGTAGGTCTCTTTGTACCTTTCTTATTGCTAACTCCATGATATGTAAATCCATTTTCCTCTAAATACTTTTTATAACAAGGCTTACCATTTGGCATACATTGTAGTTCTCTTGCTATAGGAACCAGTTCATTAAATACTTCCAACCAACTTTTTTCAGTAACTTTCGTCAAAGCTCTGATAACACAGTCTCCATAATTGTCTTTCAAATCTTTTTCATTAGGTTGATAATACTTATAGTATTTACTCATAATCTTTATTCCTCGTTTTCTATATATTAGAGTATTTCTACCCTTTGTTATATTATATTATATTGTAACACATATGTCAATAGAAGTTATCCACAACTTTCAAAAAGTTATCAACAAAAATAAAAGTTATTCACAAAATTATCAACATATTAACATAGTTATTAACATAAAATTGTTGATAACTTTTATTTTTGACATAATTGTGGATAAAGATGTTAGTAACTTGTTGATAACTATGTGGATAAGTCAAAAATGTGTATAACTTTTAAAAAATTGTTAATAACTTTGTTGATAACTATTTACATTGTTGATAACTTTGTGTATAATACAAAATGTAAATAATCCATATTCCAGAAAGTGGAATTAAAAAATATTTTAGATTAAGGAGACAACGATATGAAGAACATTTATGAAATCTTGAAGTCCTTTGGACTTGCTGTACCGGAAGATAAGAAAGATGAATTTGACAAGATGCTTAATGAAAACTATAAGACACAGGCGGAAGTCAATAATCTTAATGGTAAGCTAACTAAGGCAGAAAGTGAAAGGGATGCTTTACAGGTCAAGTATAATGATGATATTAAACAGCGTGACACTGACCTTGCAGATTTAAAGCAGAAACTTGCTGATGCAGGAACTGATGCAGAGACATTAAAGAATCTTCAGACAGAGTTCGATACTTTGAAGACCAATTATGCTAATGCTCAGGCTGATTACCAGAAACAACTTAATAAGCAGGCTTATGAGTTTGCTATTAAGGAAAAGGCTAATGGCTTACAGTTTACAAGTAATTCTGCTAAGAAAGCATTTTTAAGTGATGCTTTAGCAAAGAATCTTACTATGGACAATGGCAATATATTAGGCTTTGATGATTTTGTAAGTGCTTATAAGGAGCAGGATGCAGGTGCATTTGTAGTAGAAACCAATACAGAAGAACCTAAACCGCCCATGTTTGGTTCTAAGTCTAATAAAAAGGATGAACCTAATCCTAAGGCAGACGAACCTAAAGAAAGACCATTAATTTGGTAATTTAGAAAGGAGATTAAAAAATGCCAAGAATTACATCATTAGAAGTATTACTTGACCCACAGGGTAAGATGCTTTTATCAGAAGCATACGATGGAGTTATTGAGAATGTGCAGAAAGCTACAATCTCAGGACAGTTAAAGAACACAGATTTATCTGGAGACCCAACAGCCGGAACAGTAGAAGCGAAGAGATTCGTTAATGCTAAGTCTAACGCCTATGGTACAGCCAGAGGAAAGGGTAAGGGTGAGCTTGTAAAAGGTAAGCCAGTAACAATTCCTATTGATACAGACCGAGAGTTTATTGAAGAAGTAGAGCAGAAGGATGTATCTCTTTTAGGTGTTGATGGACTTATTACAAGAAGAAGTGCTAACCATGCAATGCAGATGACTAATGAGCTTGATAGAGCTTTCTTTGCAGAGTGTGTTGCTAGTGGTACACAGTTTACACCATCTACAGAAGCAACAGCAATTCAGGATATTATTGAGGAAGCTATTGTAACACTTGAAACACTCAAGAATGATTACATTGACGGCATCCCAAGAAATATGTTATCTGTAGAAGTTACACCAGCAGTATATAGCAAGATGAGAAAGTACCTTGATGAGGTTGTTCATAATGCTAATGTTGATACAGCGGCTGAGACATTTGACAGATTTCATGGTGTTAGATTTATTTCTACAATCAACATGCCAGCCGGTTGTGACTTCATTGTTCAAGTTGATGGCTCTGTAGCACAGCCAGTAAGAAGTCAGGCATATTCAGCCGAGAAGATTCCAATGTCTGAGGCTTATGCTATTGAGTTATTCTTCTACTATGGTACTAAGGCAGTCACACCAGAGACAATCCTCTTCTACTCTGCTACAGGTACAATGACTGTTATTTCTAAGGCAGGCACAGAAACAGGTAAGACAGCTCTTACAGTTTCTCCAGCTAAGACAGGCACTAACACATATTCTTATAAGACAGCAGAATCCGTTGATGTTCCTAAGTTAGGAGCAACAGTAGAAGGATATACAGCTTGGAATGGCACAGATGAAATCACAGCCACAACAAACAATGATATTGTTGTAGTTGAGCTTACAGCAACAGATTCTAAGGTTGTAAGAGCTGGTAAGACTAAAGTAACTGCCAAGGCTGAATAATTAAGGAGGTAGCATATGAGATTACAGCTGAATAGTGGTGTAATCTTAAATACCGACAATGAATCTTTAATTCAGCAGTACCTGAAATATGGTGCTGTTGAATATAAAGAGCCAATGGAGGCTATTGTTGAAGAAGCACCTAAAACAGAAGATGTTGTTGAAGAAGCACCTAAAACAACGAGGACAAGAAAGAAAGTAATTAAGTAGTTAGGAGGTGGGTTCCATGTATCTTTCTTATAGTGAGTATAAAGAGCTTGGTGGTACAATGGACGAAACCACTTTCAATAAGAATGAGTTCGAGATTGAAAGTAAAATTGACTATTTAACTAATGGCAGGATTAAGAATCTATCTCAAGTACCACAAGCAGTCAAGATGTTATGTTTCAGGGTTGGAACGAGCTTTTGGGAAAAGGTAGATATAGATGCACCTAATAACTTATCCAGTTATTCAAACGGAATCGAGAGTTTTGGTTATGCCAACACGACTACATCACAATTATCTGGCACATCTGTTATAGATAAGCAAATTAATAATCTTGTAGCTGAGTATCTATGGGAATATCCTGAGTTATTATACAGAGGGAGGAAACAATGGAAGCGAAAGTTATAACGATTGCAAACAGACTTAATCGAACAGATAGTGTCACTGGATTAGATGTATGGTATAAGACAGAATTGCATGATATCACTTATTCTAAAGAGCGTGTGACAGATGTAAATGGAACACAAGTAAGCGTAGGTGAAGTATTTACAATCTTGATACCCTTTGACAAATACTATAAGCCATATATTGAATGGAAGAAGTTAGCTGATAAAGACGGCTTTTATACATTATCACAAGGCGATTATATTTTCCTGACACATGTTGAAGAAGATATACAACCTAACAATATAATGACTTTAAAAAACAGCTATAAGCCGTTAGTATGTGAGGTGCGAAGCATTATAGAAGTATCACATAAACATGGTGCTACTATAAGATTGAAAGTGAGTGGTGTATAATGAGTACAACTAAGGTCACAACGATTATCAATGACCCAGAAGGTACTATTAACAGGATTTTAGATGATGATGTGGGAAAATTCGTAGCCAGTGAATGGTCAAGGTATTTTGCCAAGTATGTTCCAATGCGAGAAGGAACACTTGCACAGAATATTACAATCGAACCATATCAAGTCACATATAATTCACCTTATGCTCATTATCAATGGGAAGGAAAATTATATGTTGACCCTATTACAGGAAAAGGAGCTTTCTATGACCCAGATTATGGATTTTGGAGCCGTCCTGGAGTAACTAAGATTCCAACAGACACACCATTAAATTATAGTAAGGAACAAAATCCACTGGCTACAAGCCATTGGGAAGTTCCTGCTTACAATGCTTTCAAAGATACTGTAGCAAGGGCAGTAACCAATTACTTAAAAAGGAAGTGATGAAATATGAACCTATATAACAATATTAATCAATGGTTATCTGAAAACTATCTACCCCTTATGAATAATAACTGGTTATATTTCAACGCAACCCCGACAGTTGTTGGAACTACTGCCATGAACAGTGTCGCTGGAAATCGAGTGACAAAAAGATTTATAGATGGTACTAAACAGCATGAATTGCTGTTTGGAATTGATATGATTACTCAATATGATAATCAGGGTACAAGTGATATTAATATGCAGGCTATGGACGAAGTTAATAAGTTCGCAGAATGGCTTGATACATTAAGTGTTGATAACTACCCAGATTTTGGCAAAAACAACACTATATTAAAGATAGAAGTATTGACTAATGTACCTAATTTATTGATTGATTCTACACAACAGTTAGCAAAGTACCAGTTTCAGACAAGAATAACATATAATGAAGAAAGGAGTTTAAAATTATGAAATTAGAGAGAGAAGCCTTAATGCATTATCTTGATTCAACATTTAGTACATCTTCAGCATCCCCTAGTTGGTTTTTGATTGGTAAGGATATTGAGGATATGAGTGTTGAGCTTAATCCTGACACAGAAACAACCAAGAACATCTTAGGGGAGACAACTGTTAAAGATAATGGTTATGAGCCTAGCATGTCAGCCGACCCATATTATGCTAATCCAGACGATAGCATATATGAGAAGCTAAGAGATATTGCTATGAACAGGCTCAAGGGTGATAAATGTAAAACAAGATTACTTGAAGTGCTTATTGATGATACATCATCAACATCCTATAAAGCATGGATGGAAGATGTTATTGTTAAACCTCAGTCATATGGTGGTGATACATCAGGAGTATCCATTCCATTTGATGTGCTTTTCGATGGAAACAGAAAAGAGGGTACAGTAACCATCACAGGTGGTGTGCCAACATTCACACCCAAAGAAAGCTAGTCAAGATACTAGCACAGCAGAATCACAATCATTGTTAGATGATTATAAATCAATTATTGATTAATCATAAGGATAAGGGTATTTGATTATCCTTATCCTTAATTTTTTATTTTAGGAGGATTTCACAAATGGCAAGTATTAAGATTGAAACAGGTTTAAAAACATACGATATTGAAGATGAGCATGGCAATGTAAGAGGACAGATTACCATTAATCCTAAGGATATGGGGTTTTTTGGCAGAGCAATGAAGATGAAAGAAACTATCTTACATTACATGGATGACTTAGATGTAAATGATTCTACTAAGACAGAACAGCAGATTATTGAGATATTCGATAATACAGACCATCTTATTAAGGAAGAGATTGATAAGCTGTTCGGTGAAGGAACAAGTATTACAATATTCGGACATCAAAGTTCTTTATCTACTATTAATGGAATAACATTTGTTGAGCGTTTCTTATCTGCATTTATGCCTATTATACAGGAAGAGTTCAAGCAGGAAATGCAGAACAGTTCTGCAAGAATTGATAAATATGTAAGACAGGTGAAGTAGTATGATAGGGCGACTTCCTACAACATTGACAGTAGATGGAAAAGACTATGATATCCGTACTGATTATCGAGATTGTCTTACTGTTATAACAGCCTTTAATGACTCAGAATTATCTAAACTGGAGAAAATAATTATAACAGTTAAGATTATCTATATAAATCCTCCTGAAAACATCCAAGAAGCATATGAAAAGGCAGTGTGGTTCTTGGATTGTGGGAAGGATTTAACTCAAGATGATAAACCTAAACCTCAGCTATATGACTGGGTACAGGACGAACAGATGATGTTTTCGGCTATTAATAAAGTGGCAGGAAAAGAGGTTCGTGCAGAAAAATATATGCACTGGTGGACATTTATGGGCTTATTTAATGAAATAGGTGAGGGAATGTTTGCTAGTGTTGTTAATATAAGAAATAAGAAAGCTAAACATAAGAAATTGGAAAAATACGAACAGGAAATGTATAGAGAATATAAAGATATTATTGATTTACACACAAAGAAAAAACAGCGGAGTGATGAGGAAAAAGCCGCATTGGAAAAACTGCTTTCATAAATATAGAAAGGAGGTAGTATGGCAGACGGAAAAGTTATAATTGAAACTGGCTTGGATATGACTGGTGCAACTAAAGATTTGAATAATCTTGGTAAAACTATAGATAATAAAAGTCGAAAAGCTACACAAAAATTAAATAAGGAAACTACATCGTTAGAAAAAAATCTAAAGAAAACAGGTAACACTGGAGCTAAATCTATGCAACAGATATCCAGTGGAGCAAATAAGTCATCTAAGTCTGTCAGTGGATTAAAAGCGTCTTTAGGAAAAATAGCTGGTATCTTAGCGGCAGGTTTTTCTATAGGAGCTATTGTTAATATAGGAAAAGAAGCTGTAAATCTTGCTTCCGATTTGACAGAAGTACAAAATGTTGTTGATACTGCATTTGGTTCTATGTCACAGAAGATGGAAGATTTCGCTGATACTGCTATTGACACATATGGTATATCTAAGCTGACCGCCAAGAATATAGGTTCCACTTACACAGCTATGGCAAGAGGTATGGGTCAGTCATTAGATGAAGCCACAGACAAAGCACTTGAAATGACTGGAAGAGTGGCTGATATAGCTTCCTTCTACAACTTGACTATAGATAGAGCCAATACCATAGGAAGAGCTGTATATTCAGGTGAAACAGAACCTTTGAAGCAGATTGGTGTTATAATGACAGAGGACCAGTTAGCGGCATTCGCTCTCGCTAATGGTTATGATACATTATATAAGAACATGAATGCCGCTCAAAAGCTCGAAGTGCGACAGGCTTACTTCTTATCACAGACTAATCTTGCCGCTGGGGACTTTGTTAAAACTCAAGATTCTTGGTCTAATCAAACCAAGATTTTATCTGAGAGATGGAAAGAATTTCTTTCTGTTTTAGGTACTGGATTGATACAGATTCTTGCTCCGGTCTTGAAATTCTTGAATCAGTTTGTTTCTGCAATGACTTCAGCCTTGACAGCTTTTAATAAGTTCTTAGGCATTAATACAGAAGTATCTGCTACAGGTGCGGCAGGAATAGCTGATATTGCGGATAGTATGGATGATGTAACAAGTAGTACAGAAGATGCTACGGAGGCACAGAAAGACCTACTAGGAAGCTATGATAAACTTAATGTAATATCTAAAGATACAAGCTCTGGAGCAACAGGAGCAGGTGTTGGAGCTGGTGCAGGTGGATTAGATATAACAGAAACAGTTGATGAGGATAAGACCAAGTTCCTTGATTCTCAAGTAGGAAAAATGAAAAAGATATTAGATGGTTTTTCCAATTATGTAAAAACCAATTTTGGGGACACATTTAAAAATATTGGTACTGGTATGAAGAATAATATGTCTAATACTAAAACAATCTTTTCTAATATACTTGAGGATATTAAGGCATTAATTCCTCCTTTTATAAATTACTTAAATACAGATTTTCCTGCTTTAATAAATACAGCTCTTACTACTGTGGGAAATGTGATAAATGGTACATGGGATTCTCTTAATCTTGTATTAAGTACTTCTTGGGATGCTTATTTCTATCCCATTTTAGCTAAATTCATAACAGTAGGTCTTCCAGTACTAACACAATTTAAGACGGAAGCCATTGACACATTTAACACACTTTTTAATGTAGTTAAAAATATTTTTGACACATTATGGACAGAAGGCATTGTTCCTTTTTTAACATTGCTTTCTACAGTGTGGACGAGTGTAATGGACATTGTGGATAATCTATGGGAAGAACATGGACAGCCGATATTTGAAGGTATTAAAACAGCCATACAAGAGATTGGTGACACAATTCTTAATATATGGGATACAATATTAAAGCCTATATGGAGTACACTTATTTCAGCTTTGACTGAATTATGGACAGAACATATTGCTCCATTACTTGAGAAGTTTGGCGGATTTGTTGCTAAGTTAATCGAACTTGGATTATTGATTTATAATAAATTTATACTTCCAATAATCAATTGGTTTGTTGATATGTTCGGACCAGCAATAGGTTCAGCTATTTCAACTGCAATAGAAGTAATATCTAACATTATAGGTCCAATTATGGATGTTGTAGCTGACATATTCTCTATATTTGGTGGTGTTATAGATTTCATAACAGGTATTCTTACTGGTGACTGGGAGCAAGCATGGCAGGGAATTGTTGATATATTCGGAGGAATATGGGATACAATTGTAGACATTATCAAAGCACCACTTAATCTTGTTATTGGCTTGATTAATGGACTTCTTACTGCTATAGAGACAGGGGTTAATTTCGTTATAAGAGCCGTTAATAAATTAAGTTTTGATGTACCTAACTGGGTTCCTGGAATTGGTGGTGAAACATTTGGGTTTGATTTAGATGAAGCATCATTTACTAAGATTCCTTATCTTGCCAGTGGTGCTGTAATTCCACCTAATAAAGAATTTATGGCTGTTTTAGGTGACCAGTCATCAGGTACTAACATAGAAACTCCACTTAAAACTATGATACAGGCATTTAATGCCGCATTAGACGCTAGAGGAGGTTCTAGTCATGAACCTATAATTTTACAGCTTCCTAATGGAAAAGTTATTGCTCAATTAGTATGGGATGAAGAAGAGAAACGATACAAGCAGACAGGTTCATATAGACCTAAATATTCATAGACTGGAGGTGATGTAAATGTTCAATAGTCCATTCAAGGGTTATCTACTAAAAGCTATTGATACAGATACTATATTAGATGGCACTTATATAGTGTCATCTTCTTGGAAATCTACACCTAATCAGCGTGAAGAGATTAAGGCATGGCGAGATGAAAATTCACGAGACTTATTTAGAATTACAGCTGAGGGTGAAAAGAGTGCTTTTCAATTTGACACTATAGACGGAATGAATCTTGAGCAAAAAATGGATTTCCAAAAGTTTTTCACTGATGCAGAAACTAATGCAAAGGAAAGAAAGATACATCTTGAATATTGGAATGATGAAGATAATGCTTATGCTACAGGTTATTTCTACCGACCTAATATGGAATTTACTATACAGGACTATACAGCAGACGATATAACATATTCAAGCATGAGTTTTGAATTTGTTGAATATTAAAAGTAAAGGAGAACTAATATGGAATTTAATCGTCAAACAGTTATAACATTTCCAGATGATACTGACATACCTAATATAACAACAGGTATTGTCAGTGGTTCTCTTAATTTAGAAGAAATTTTGTGTTCCAAAAATTTTGAATTTGGAGACTTAAATGCTTCTAAATTTGAAGCACAAATTTATAAATTACCTGATGTTTCAAGCAAGAAAATAGTAGTATATCAGACAGAAGGAAATAATAAAATTGTTCTTTTCACAGGTATTGTTGATAGCTGTAAAAAAGATAAATCTGGATATTATAGGGATATAATTGCATATGATGAATCTTACAGTAAAAGAGATACTAATGTAGCTGAATGGTGTAATGATTTCTGGAAAACTAGGACATCTTCTAACTTAAAAACATTCAGGACTGAATTATTAAAGTATATGAATATAGTAGATGTTATCAAACCTTTATATAATGATGATTTAATAATTTCAAAATTGCCAGAATTAGAAAGCATACCATTTGGCACACTATTATCTTCAATATGTCAGGTGCAGTTATGCTTTCCACATATTAACAGATTAGGTACGCTTGAATATATAACTTTATCAACTGATAAAAACACTGCTATAAGTGTGACTGAAATAGAAGGTAATAATTCCACTTTTGAAACATACTATACTGCTAATATTACAAGAGTTCAAGTATATAGTGGAAATGACCTTATTGGTATTGCAGGGCTTGAAGGAAACAATTATAATATTAAAGACAATATAATATTTGACAATCTAGGAAAAGAACGGTCTCAAGAATTAGCTGAATCCATGCTGAATAAATTAAGCACAATTTCTATGGCTCCTTGTGAAGTCAAAATGCTATATTCTCACTTAGATTATAAGCTTGGAGATTATATCTATGTTAATGGTGTATATTCATATATAATGAACAATACATTATCAGGAGTTAGATTAGTAGAGCAGATAATTAAAGGAGACGCAGATGAGTACTTTAGTCAGACCACAGCATTTAATACTACTGTACAATATGCTAAAGATAAAGTTGCGGCTGTATTAGCAACATTAGAAGCAGAATATGTAAAAGTATCTGTGGCAGATATAACTTATGCTACTATAGAAAATCTCAATGCAACTAACGCAACTATTAATAATCTTAAAACAAATAAACTAGATGCAACATATGCAGATATCATCAATGCTAATGTGGAAAGCCTTAAGGCGGCTAATGCAGAGATAATCAAACTTAAAGCTAATTCATTAACAGTAGATATAGCAGATTTAAAATATGCACAGATTGATTTTGCTAATGTCAAAGGTCAAGTAGTAGGAACTTCTCTTATTAAAGACGGAGCAGTAACTAATGAGAAAGTACAAAGCTTATCCGCTAATAAGCTAACAGCAGGCATAATTGACGCAAGCAAGATTACAGTTACTAATCTTAATGCGGATAACATTACAGTAGGTACAATCAATGGCAAGCGTATCGGAACAGGTTCTTTATCTCTGGATAAATTAGCCGAGGAAGTACCGACAAAAGAATATTTAGACAGTGTACAAGAAGAGTTACAAGGTCAGATTGATGGCAATATTGAGACATTCACAAAGACAGAAATACCTACTCTTAATAATGAGCCGGCTGTTAATTGGACTGATAATGCCACAAGAAAGAAGCATATAGGCGATATATGCTATGTTGTCAATCCTGCTTCAAGTGCGGACGGATACTCATACAGATTTGCCAACACTGGCACAGATACAGCACCTACTTACGAATGGGTACTGATTAAGGATTCAGATGTAACCAAGGCTTTGCAAGATATCATCAATATTAATGGCGAGATTTCTGGCATTAAAAAGTTTAATGTTGAAATAAGTTCATGGAAAACTGATACAGACAGTGAATTATCAAGTCTTAAAACACGAACAACCAGCCTTGAAACTGATATGGGTAACAAGGTTGATACTACGACATTTAATGAGGTTAAGCAGACTGTTGATGAAAATAGTTCTACTATAACCAAAATGACTGAAACCCTATCTAAAAAGGCTGATAGTAGCACTGTTACAGCTTTAAGCAATGCCGTTAATAGTGTTAAACAGACAGTGGACAGCAATACATCAAGCATTTCAAACCTTACAAGTGTGGTCGAGAAAAAAGCCAACCAAGATGAAGTCACAAGCGTGTCTAACAAGATAACGACTGTCGAACAGAATCTAAACGGACTAAAGGTTGATGTTACAAATCAATACCAATATATTGACAATCAGCTTAATGGCAATCATAAGATATATGAGATTGCACACGCACCCACTAAGGATAACTACCCAGCTAATGAGTGGAGTATACAAGTATATCCAAGTGATGATATGTACCCTAGTGATAGCACATGGGAGTACACAGAAGATGAGTATGAGAAGTATGTAGGAACTATTGCATATTGGAAAGACCAGCAAAGAGCATGGCGATTTATAAGAAAGTCTGACGGAACACATGATTGGGTTGAAATCAGTGCGACAGAAACAACATATCTTCTTAATCAGAATGCTTCATTAAGAATTGATGTGAACAATATAAGTACAAGTCTATCTTCTCTTACAACTAATATTAAGAACAATTATAGCACTACAACGCAGATGAATAATGCTATAACGCAAGCAATAACAAGTGAAAGTAATAGCATCAAACTAGAGGTGTCAGGAACTTACGCAACTAAGGATAGCGTAGCTAATACGCTTAAGAGCTACGCAACCACAGCAAGCCTTGAAGCATACATTAAGAAAGACCCAACGACAGGGGAACTTAAATCTGCAATTGAAGCTATTGCAGACGATATAACGCTTAATGCAAGTGGAACAATTAACATTAGCGGTAATAAGTCTGTTAATATCAATGGTAATCTGTTCACGCTTACATCTACTAATACTACTATTTCAGCAGATGGTTCGATAGACTGTAAGAAGCTAAAAGCTGTTAATGCTGATTTAGCAGGAACTTTTAAAAATATAAATGTAACTGACAGAGGTATTACAATGACCACTACTATTATTGGCGGTGAATACCTTATTAAAAGCAGTACAGGGGCATTTTTACGGATGCAGGGACACTACATTGAAATGTCAAATGATGATGGTTCAGGAACGAAATGGGTACTAAGTAGAAGCGAATGTGTTTTTAATGACTATTTAAACGTTAAGCTATATCACCCTTCACTTAAAAACTATATGCGACCTGCTTTGTCTATGAGAAATCCAGTAACATTTGATTGGAGCGGAAGCGTTTTAACTATATACGTTGACGATGTAGCTGTCGCTACATGGGATTGGGCACAAAAAAATTGGTATTAAATCCGCACAGCGGTAGAAAGGAAAAACAATATGTTAAGTATAACAAAGACAACAAACTTAAGTGGAACATCAGTGATTAATGGTCAATCAGCCATGACAATGTATGCGGCTGTACCAGAAACTGGTTCATTGACAATTAGTCAGACAATTACTAACAAGGAATTATACCTTGCAAATCAGACGCAATGTGATAATGATTATGAGAATTTCAAATTGGAAGTCAATAAGCTATTACAAGTAAGCACTGATAATCAAGTAAATACTAATAATGAGGAGGTATAAAAATGACAGTAAACGTAGCGATATTTAACACAAAAAATAATATTGTAAAGGCAGTAAACGAAAGTGGACTGCCTCTAAGTATTATATCTCTAATATTTAAAGATATATTATTAGAGATTGATAGCAAAGCACAAGAAGAATTAAAACAAGATTTGCAGAGAATGCAGGAAGAGGAGCTGAGTAAACAAAAAGAGCCTGAAACTGATACAGATAACAAGGAGGAATAATTATGAGCTTAACTGGATTTCTTTCATACAGCCGTGTAAACTGGCAACAATCGCCAAGCAAAAGCACTCCCTGGAATGCGACAAACCTTAATATTATGGACGCAGGTATCAAGAATAACAATGATATGATTAGCAATCTTCGTAATGAAGTTACACAATTAAACAGTAATATTGACGTTAAAAACTCTTTTTGTAAAAATATTGCAAGTATAAATGGTACTCTTGAAGGTTATGGCTATAATTATTGCTATTATAATAAATCTACCAAAACAGGGATTTTATACTTTGCTTCAAAAATTGAAACACCGGATTCTTCACAGAATAATTTTACCGGATATTATGATGTAAAAACAGTTCTTAAAAATATGGGCATTAGCTTTAATAAAATATTGGAAAGCAATTATACTCCTTATGATGCCACAGGTTTAGTTCGAGCAAAGTTGATAGGCTATGGAACAACATTGTTATATAGCTCTGCAAATCAGAATTATGCTTTTGCTCGATACTATACGAAAGATGGAAAGAAAGGAGCATGGGCAACAAGCGAATTTCAAAAGGATGATTATATTATAGGCTCACTTATATTTAGTTAAGTTTCAGATAATGCTTTAGTAATTGTACCATTGTATTTAATATTATTGCTGTTTAATGTACTAATATCAGAAGAATTATTAAAAAACACTTGTAAAATATAATATAAATGTATATAATTTAATTAAATAAATATTATGAAAGGAGATATTATTATGGAATTTCCAGTAATTTCAGGTAATCATTCGGATTTCTTCAATGCGTTAGCCCCTATTGTTTGTAATGAATGGGTTAAAAGAAGACGCAATGGAGAAAGAACAATTTCACCTGCTGTTGCAATGGCACAAGCGGCTCTGGAAAGTGGTTATAATATCAATGCTTCTTCACTTTTTGGAATTAAAGGTGAAGGTTTTACATCACCAACAGAAGAATATATTGACGGTATCAAGCAGGATATTGTTGATAGCTTTGTGAAGTATCCAAGTATTGGTGCTTCTATTGTTGGTTATTATGACCTTATGCAGGATGATAATTATGCAGACGCAACAGCGGCAAACACAGTTGAGGGTGAGCTGTATGGATTAACTAATGCAGTAGATGAAGGTTATGATGCTAACGGAAACTGGGTTGGATATAACTATGCAACAGACCCTGAGTATTATTCTAAGTGCTTATGGATTATTAATGAATATGGTCTTAGAGCTTACAATGATTATGTCTGGAGTGTTGTTAATGATGATAATACATCATCAGAACCAGTTGAACAGCCATCAACAGAGATTGATGAAAATGTTGTAGATGCTATATATCGTGGAGATTATGGCAATGGGGATGAGCGTAAAGAAAAACTTGAAGCGGAAGGATATAATTATGCTGATTATCAGGCAAGGGTTGAGGAAAAGTACTATTCTAATAGTGATGATACAGATTCTACTCCTACAGAATCTGAACCAGTAACACTTACAGAGGGTATGGAGGTTAGATTCACAGGTGCATGTGATACTAATGGAACACCACTTGCATATACAGACCGTACTTATGTTATTAATAGCTTTTCAGATGATAGAGAGAAAGTACTTCTCGATATTTATGGAGAACATTATGCATGGGTATGGACTTCGGAAGTAGTACCCGCTTAATGACTACTAATGCTATGGGAGACATCATCTCAGGAACTTTAATTAAGTTACCTGAAGATGATGCTACATACATGGTAGGAGAGATATATTCTAATGGTCTATGCAAGCTCTACAACGAGCAAACAATGAAGTTTAAAGGCTTATATAATCTTTTAGATATTAAGCCGTATGTGAGGTGATTATATGGAAATATGGATTAGTTTATTAGGTTCATTATTCACTGGTGGACTAGCTCTTGTTGGTGTTATATATACCTCACGAAAACAGCATGATGTAACTATTCAAGAAGTTAAAACAGAAATTGCTCTTGTTAAAAAAGATATAACAACATTAGAAGCTAGTGTTTCTAAGCATAATGGTGTTGTAGAAAGAATGTTTGCGGCGGAAAAAGCAATAGGACTTCTAGATGAACGACTTAAAACTGCCAATCACCGCATATCAGATTTAGAGGAGGTGAATAAGCATGAAGATTAGTAATCAGGTTTATGATATTCTTAAATGGATTGCACTTATTGCATTACCAGCCATAATCACTTTCTATGGTGTTGTAGGTACAGCTTGCAATATTCCTTATACCGATACAGTTCTTACAATAGCCAGTGCATTTGATGTGATGCTTGGTACTATGCTAGGTGTAAGCAATCGTAATTATAATAAGGATGAGAGTGAGGGTAAGTAGTATGGATGGGGATAATTTAGCTACTGAATTATTACATGAAATTAAACGAACAAGTAAAAGAAATTTTATTCTTTTCATTATTACGCTTGTAATGTTGTTCGTAACTAATGCATTATGGTTATATGCTTGGACACTACCAGTTGAAGAAACAACCATTACGCAGGAAAGTGAAGATAATGAAAGTAACCACTATATTGATAGTGAAGGAGATGTAAACTATGGCGAAACAAACAATTAAAAAAGTTGTAAGACGCTCAAGAGGCGGTAAGGGTGGCAAGAAAGGTCGTAGATAATGACTATATCTAATTTCACTAAGCCCGAACTTGATTATTTTAGGAATAACTGTAATTTTGTTAATCTTGAATCTGATGTGTTTGAAATGAGAGCAAGTGGTTATACACTTGAATACATTGCAGAACAACTTCATATTTCAGTTGACTATGTTAGGAAACTAAGTCAGAGGGTTAATCGTAAGATAATCAAAGTTATATAATTTAATACATTTTATGTGCATTTTAAGAACACATTCACTACATTGTGGATGTGTTCTTTTTTATTTACAATAAAATCATAAACAAAGGAGGTATATGTTATGAAAGATTTAATCTCTAAATTATTAGTTGATGAAAATATACAAGATATACCAGTACTTTATATATGTAGAATCGCAGTAGAGTTAGTCAAATTATCGGAGGAAACCATGATAAGTCCATCAATCGAAGACCCAGTTAATTTAATTAAATATCGAAACAGCTTATTAGATACTGTAAGAAAGGAGTGTGCTTGTGATGTACGGTTATCCAGCAATGAACCAACAAATCAATTATCCCAGCATGATGAACAATCTTGCAAATCCAATGGGAATGAACATGCAGAATAATATTCCAATAAATAATTCTCTTATGCTTACAAGAGTTACAGGATTAGAAGGTGCAAAGGCGTATCAAATGCCTGCTAATAGTACTGTAGCACTATTCGATAATAATGATGATTTAATGTACATTAAAACAACAGATGGAGCGGGATTTCCTACTATACGAACATTCGCTTTTACTGAAGTTGTTGCTAATAATAACACTGTCTCAGAAAATGTAGATTATGTAACAAGAGACGAGTTTAATAAGTTAAAGGAGGAATTGTTAAATGGCAAGCAGTCTATTTCAAGGTCAAAATCAAACCTCAACACAGCAGATAAATTCTCAGATAATTAGTCAGGCAAAAGCCATGATGAATAATGCAGGACAAATACAACAGTTATTAGGAATGCTTGGTGGTAGAGGATTAAACCCAGAGCAAGCCGTAAGAAATATCTGTAAACAGAAAGGCATAAATGTAGATGAATTTATGTCTCAATTAAAATAAGGATTTTGCAAAATCATATAAATATTAAAATGAAAGGAGACTATCACTATGACAGATGGAGTATCTTTAGCAGACATTGCCGCTGTTACCGACAACAAAGACGGGATGTTCGGTGGTGCAGGTGGTGGCGGAATGTGGATTTTCGCACTTTTAATTCTCTTACTTATTGGAGGAGGAAGTTTCTTCGGTGGAAACAGAGCAGTCAATGGTGAACCAGTTACAGAAGCAGGTCTTTGCAATGCCATGAACTTTAATAACCTTGAAAACGCAGTTGGCAGACTGAATGATAACCTTCAGCATGACTATCAGGGATTACAGAACGGAATCTGTAATTTAGGTTATGAAACACTTCGTAACTTCAACACAGTTCAGCAACAGGTTGCTGATTGTTGCTGTACAACACAGAGAGCTATTGATGGTGTTAATTATAATGGAGCTATTAATACAGCCGCTATTAACGCTAATACAACAGCTCAGACACAGAAGATTCTTGATGCTATGGCACAGAACAAGATTGATAGCTTACAGGCTCAGGTCAACCAGCTTCAGCTTCAGTCAGCAATGTGTGGCGTAGTTCGTTATCCTAATGCAACAACATATACAGCAGGCATGAACCCTTACTGGAATAACTCATGTTGCAATAATGGAGTTAATATTTAGTCATTTAGACAAGGTTTGATATTATAGAGGAATGCCTTGTCGGTATTCCTCTTTTTTAATGAAAGGAGATAACATTATGAGTTGTAAATCAGGAATTTATGTAGTTAATACTACAACAGGAACATCTATTGGTATTGGTGGTACTTATGTACCATCTACAATAATTAGACGATATGGTAAGTATTGTCAGCTTGGTGGAAATGGTGTTTCTATAGGAAACGCTTGTGGAGGTGCTGGTTACTATGATGTAAATGCAAGTGTAGCAGTAGTCGCTACTGCCATAGGAAATGTGACAGCAACATTATACAAAGATGGAGCACCAGTACAAGGAGCTACAGCTATTGCAACAGCAACAGCGATAGGTGATATTGTAACTCTTCCTATATCTGCACTTGTAAGATTAAACTGTGATTGTGACACAGCTAATCTTACAATAGTAATTGGTGGACAGGCAGTAACTGCTCAGAATCTTGCGTTTGTGGTTGAGAAAATCTAATGGATGATAGACAATTTGATATATTAGACATATTAAATATATTGTCTTTTATCATAGGGGTTAAGAATCTAAATAAGAACTTATCTCAAAATACTGCCGGAGATTTATTATCTGTGGCAGTAAAAGAGATACATGAGCATTTATCCGAACAGGACAAAAAGATTGATTTAATTCTAAAAAAGTTAGGAGTTGATTATAATGACGAAAATAAAAAAGTTAGCTGAACACATTGAAGAAGAGCTTTTGGGTGCTAAAGAATATGCTGAAAAGTATGTTGAGTGTAAAGCAAAAGGAGATATGCAATGGGCTAATCGTTATAAGGAAATGGCTAATGATGAACTAAAGCACGCAAGCTATCTGCATGATAAAGCTGTGCAGGATATAGAAGAAATAGGGAAAGTATTTAAACCTACAGAAGAGATGGAAGAAAAGTGGGAAAAATGCCATAAGAAATATGTTGAGCAAACCGCTTGGATTAAGCAGATGTTAGCTATGTAAAGGGTGATTGTATGACATTTAATGAAAGTATTCCTATTGCTAAAGAGTTGGCAGAAAATGAATTAAAAAGACATTTTGATGCAGATGCTTTTATAATTCTTGCATTAATCGACAAGATGAATATTGATTTAGTTCCTGAGAGTAATGTTGATGAAACTATTACAGACATTCAAGGCTTGTTTATTAATTATATGCACAATAGAAGTATTGGTAATCTTGAAGCATTAATGTCTACTATTAGGAAGATGTTAAGTGAATTATATCATACTTGCACAGCAGAAGAAAAAGAAGTATTTGCTAAATATTTATCTAATTTAGAGGATATAGTGCATACAACTTCAATATAATATTTCATATAGGCTGGGATTAAATTCCCAGTCTTATTTTTTATGTAATTTTCCAGTTAATCACTTGACATTTATGTTTATATGTATTACAATATAATCAAGTTAAGAAATACAATTTAAGGAGGATAAAAACATGAAAACAACACTTTATCTTGATGGTAAAAAAGCATATATAAGAAGATGTGGGATTGCTTCTTCACATGTTGCAAAATCAAATTTTCAGTCATTAATTAAAAAAGTTGACACTGAATTAGATATGATTGTATTAAATAATTCAGCTGAACTTTATGAAAATAAAATGAGAGCATTAGGTTATAATGTTATAGATTTGACTAGATATGATATGTTCAGTGTAAAGATTACCTTTGCATTAGCTTAAAGAAAGGAGAGATTATATAATGATTAAAATACATATTGGGGAGCCAGATAAGCTGGCTAATAACATTTTAGTGAAAAAGAGTGCTTTTGTAAGTTTTGATTATAATCCAGATATTGTGAATTATATCAAGCAGATGGGAACAAGAGTATATAATCCAGATAATCATACTTGGGAAATGCCTATAAACAATATAATAGGTTTATGTAATAAGTTTGAAAATGAAGAAATCAAAATTGAAGGTATTTATGAAGATTTGCATAAGCAGGAATTTGAAATTGATATACCCAAGGATTTTGAGTTTAAAACAAAGCCATTTGCACATCAGATTGATGGTGTAAGATTTGGATTAAATAAAAAGAGATTCTTACTTGGTGATGACCAGGGATTAGGAAAAACAAAGCAGATTATAGACTTTGTTGGATGCCTTGAAAAAACAGCTACAATTAATAAGGTGCTTATAATATGTGGAGTTAATTCCTTAAAATATAACTGGCAGTCAGAAATTGGAATACACTCTGATGAAAAGGGATGGGTACTTGGTACAAGATTTAGAAAGACTACTGGAAAGGCTTATGAGGGTTCAACAAAAGATAAATTGGCAGACCTTGAGAATCTTCCAGATAGCCGTTATTTAATAACTAACATAGAAACATTAAGAGCAGGAGCTGAGAAGATAAGCAAAAGCAAATATCATTTTCCAGTTGCCGAAAAGTTAGCTGAATTATGTAAAAAAGGAATTATATCTGTTATAGCATTTGATGAATGTCATAAATCAAAAGACCCTACATCTTTACAGAGCCGAGCAATGTCATTGTTATCTGCTCCATATATGGCGGCTATGAGTGGAACACCATTAATGAACAATCCACTTGATTTATATTTCCCATTGAGCTGGCTTGGTTATGAAAAACATAGTTTCTATCAGTTCAAACAGCATTATTGCACTTTAGGAGGCTGGGGTGGTTCACAGGTTGTAGGTTATAAGAACCTCGAAGAAATACGAGCATTAATGGACGAAGTAATGCTTAGAAGATTAAAGACAGAAGTTCTTGACTTGCCTGAGAAGATTAGAAAGATTGAATATGTGGATATGACAGCTAAACAGGCTCAAATATATAAGGAAGTATATATGGGAGTTATGAATGAATTACAGAAAATCAAGTTTTCAAACAATCCACTTTCTATGATGATTAGATTAAGACAAGCTACAGGTTGGACAGGTATATTATCACAGACAGTCCAGGAATCAGCTAAAATGGATAGAATGGTTGAGCTTATAGAAGAAATAAGTGCAAGTGGACAAAAAGCTATTGTATTTAGTAACTGGGAATCAATGACGGAAGTAGCAAGAGAAAAGTTGAAAGCATATAATCCAGCTTATATTACAGGTGCAACTAAAGCAGATGATAGAATGAATGAAGTTACTAGATTCCAAAATGATAAGAATTGTAAGGTTATAATCGGAACTATTGGAGCAATGGGAACAGGACTTACATTAACAGCGGCTCAAAATGTTATCTTTTTAGATAGCCCTTGGAATATGGCTCTTAAAGCACAAGCAGAAGATAGAGCCCACAGAATAGGTACACAGGGAACAGTCAATGTTATAACTCTTGTATGCAAGAATACTATAGATGAAAGAATAGAGGAACTTGTAAAAAAGAAAGGACAGATTGCAGATGCCCTTGTAGATGGCAAGGTGAGTATAGAAGATATTAATTATCTTCTTTCATAAACAAGAAATCCCACATGATAAAAAGTGTGGGATTTTTTAATTTTAGACTTGACATTTATGTTTATATGTATTACAATATACATAATCTAAGACAGGAGGTGATATGAGTGGAATTATTTTCAACGGCAAGAGCCGCACAGATACTTGATGTATCTACGATAACATTAAAGCGTTGGTATAAGTGGTATGAAGATGATAGTTATACTAAGCCAAGAGGTTTAAAATTACCTGAATATACCACAGATAATAGAGGAACAAGATTCTTCACAATGCTGGCTATACAACAGCTCGAAGATTTTAAAAACAATATAAGAACAGAATACCGAGGTTGTATGGCAGATTTCAATGCTGTTAATCAGTGGGGACAGCGTGGAACTAAAATCATGGAAAATAAGGAGAAGAAAGCCAATGAGTAGAAGAGATGTTTTTGATTTAAGCAAGGCTATTGACTTATACAAGGAAAATAAAGACCTTGAGAATAAGTTGAAGAAATCTAATACTGAAGCTGGTAATGTCATTAAGAGTTATTTTCTTGAAAAAGGAATAACCAGTGCAAGCAGTGAAAAATATACTGCTACAGTTACCACAACAACTAAGTCAACTCTTAATGAGGAGCTGGCTATTGAGATTATTAAAGAGAATCTTGGTGGAGCTCTGCTCCGTTCAGTTATAAAGAAGAAGGAGTATATAGACGAGGATGCTCTGGAAAAACTTGTATACAATGGTGATTTTGATATTACTAAACTGGAAAAAGCCAAGATTGACACTACTACTCAGACATTGAGAATAACAAAGAAAAAGGAGGATAAGTAATGAGAGTATGTAAGTATGCAGGAGACCCAGAAGACGAGTATTGCAAGAATTGTAATGGTTGTACAATGGAAGTTGAAGGAAAATCAATATCATGTGCAGAGTGTGCAGGATATGAAGAAGGTGATACGGATGTTGACACAGAGACAGGAGTTGTTACAGATGAAGAACCTATGAATCCACCAGTTGAAGAGGCTGTTGAAGAAGAGCCAGTTGCTAAGCCTGTTCAGAAAGCCAATACAGCGGCTAAAAAGACTAAAGCAACAAATACTACATCTAAAAAAGAAAAAGCCAAGGAAAGCAAGAATACACAGCCTGACAAGGGTGGTAAGGTTACAATTGAAACTCCTATAAAGGTCAGTGAAGAAAAACATAGGGAAGAAGAATCTGAATGCACTCCTGCTGGTATTCAAGTAACATCATTGAGGTATACTTCAAGTGCTACTGTTAAGAAAGGTGATAATTACTTTAAGTTTACGGCGGAAGAAGAATGGTCAACAGCCTTATATTATGGGGATATTCAGGATATAAGAGAACAGTTATGGGCTAAGCTGAATGCAGAAGTAGATTCTCAGATTGAAGAATTAAATTCAATGAATTAATTGTTGTAAAATAATTGTGTGTATGTTATAATATAGTTGCGAGTTGGATATTAAATAATTTAATAAAATAACAATTATCCTTGTTATAAATAGGTGTGTCTTTATACACACAACTAACTTTTTATTCAACTCGCAACTGACTAAAAAGAAAGGCACATCTATTTATAACAAGGATTTTTTTAATATAAAGGAGAAGGGTTAATGATTAAGAATGAGAATTTTATTACAATTCAAGGTTGGATGATTAATGAATTAGGATTGAAAGGAAATGCTTTGATTGTATATGCCACAATTTACGGATTTTCACAGACAGAAGATTGTGAATTTACAGGAAGTGCTAAGTACTTGGCTGATTGGTGTGGCTGTTCAAGACAGACCATTATTAATATATTAAATAATCTTGTTAAACAGAATTATATCATTAAAAGGGAAGAAATTAGAAACAATGTAAAATTTTGCACATACAAGGCTAATTTTACAGGGTGTCAAAAAATTATACAGGGGGATGTAAAAAAATTTGACAAGGGGGTGTCAAAAAATTGTACAGAGGGATGTAAAAAAATTTTACACAATAATATAGATAGTACTATAAATAAAAAGATAGAAGATAATATAGATAAAAAAATTTCAAAAAAAGCTGATACTTCTAAAATCATTGTAGATACCTGTTTAAAAAATGATATAGAAGATGATGCAAGTATAGAGATTATAGAACAGTTTTTAACGGATAATCGAATTAAGATTAAAGGAGCTATAGAAGCTAATATTGCTAAGATAGCAGGCAAGTCTTATAACATCATTAAAAGATGTATAGACCTTGCCTATGCAAGAAATTATAAATATATACCTGACCCAAGCTGGCTTGATAATAACAGCACTACAGTATCTAAAGGATTGAGGCTTGAAGATAGTACAACAACAGAGGCTGGGCGAGAGCAGTTCAGACAGATGCTACAAAATAATGACCCAAGATTACAGCATTTTTAAAAGGAGGATTATATATGCCATATACAGGAACCTACAAGCACAAAGACGAAGAATATTTGAAAGAATTAATATTAAGTCTTATACCTAACGAGCCTTATAACATTGGTTCAAAGCAGTTAGCCAGTTATACAGGCTTAAAATCAAGAGATGTTAGATTATTAATACAGAAGCTAAGAGATGATGGAAATCCTATATGTGCTACACCACAGGACGGATATTGGGTAGCAAGAACAAGTGATGATATGAAAGAGACTCTTGCTAAAATGAAATCACATATATCCAACTGTAAGGATACATATAATGCTCTTATTAAATGTCAAAATCAGTTAAAACAGCAGGAGGGCAATAATGAATATTCAGAACTGTTGGTATAAGAGAATATGTCAAGAAAAATGTTCAGAAAATTGTATCCGTTATAAAATGATATATGCGTTATTTAGACAATCACAGCTTCCTGAAGCCTTATGGGAATATAAAGACCTGGTAGCAAAGCCCGAAGGTGATGTGAATGCCTTTATACAGCTAAAGAATATATCTAATAAAATTGATATATTTGTTGAGCAAGGGAAGAACATATATATCTATTCTAATAATGCAGGCAATGGGAAGACTACATGGGCTATTCGTTTGATGTATTCATACTTTGATAAAATATGGCATAAGTCTTGTTTAGACTGTAAAGCTTTGTTCGTGAGTGTGCCTAAGTTTTTATATAATTGTAAAAGGTCGATATCACAGGAGGTTAAAGGTTTTGAAGAACTTTGCAAGATGATAAGTGAAGTAGACTTGGTTATATGGGATGATATAGGTATTGCTAAAGTAACAGACTATGAACATCAGATATTATTTCAGTACATTGATGATAGACTTAATGCAGGCAAAAGCAACATCTACACAAGCAATAAGAATAGAGAACAGCTTGAAGAGCTTATAGGTGATAGATTAGCAAGCAGAGTATATAATTGCTCAACTGCGATTAAATTCATAGAAGAAGATAAGAGAGGTATGTATTAATGGTAGAATTGCAGATAATTAATAAAGTGTTGAAAGACAAAGATACATCGCTCTTAGATATGAATGATATAACAAGAGATTATTTCAACCAGTATCAGGAAGAATATGACTACATAATGAAACATAAACAGAAATATGGTAATGTTCCAGACCTTGAAACATTCATAGCAAAGTTCCAAGATTTTGATGTGGTCAACGTGTCAGAGAGCACTGAATATCTTGTTAATACATTTAGAGAAGAATATCTGTACTCTCAATCCGTTCCAGTGCTTACAAAGATGGCGGAACTATTACAGACAGACGCATATTCCGCAGTTGATTATCTTAAAAGAGAACTGCCTAACCTACAGATATCTGGTGTGTCTAAGGGTGTTGATATTATAGCTAATGCACAGGAAAGATTAGAAGAATGGCAGAATACCAAAAATAGTAGTGATACACATTTCATTCACACTGGATTCCAAGAGATTGATGAAGATTTAGGGGGTTGGCATAAGGGAGAAGAGCTTGTTGTTTTATTCGCACGAACAGGACAAGGTAAGTCATGGGTATTAATTAAAATGTTAGAACATGCTTGGAAGATGAATTTAACTCCTGGGTTATTAGAGCCCGAAATGTCTGCAAATAAAACAGGATATAGATTTGATACACTACATCAACATATTAGCTCAACAGCTTTATATCGAGGAGAAGATATAAGAGGCTATGAAAAGTATATTGATAAGTTATCCGCAAGTAAGATTCCATTCTATGTAGCACATCCAAAAGACTTCAATAGAAAAGTGACTGTCAGTAAGTTAAAAAGCTGGGTAGAAGCTAATCACATTGATATATTAGCTGTAGATGGTATATCTTATATGCAGGATGAACGAAAAGAGAGAGGAGATAATACAACAACACAGCTCACACATATATCGGAAGATTTAATGCAGTTAAGTATCGATTTAAAAATTCCAGTTCTTGTTGTAGTACAGTCTAATAGAGAAGGACAAATGAATGAAGATTTGGATTTAACTAATATTAGGGATAGTGATGGAATAGCTTACAATGCTTCTATTGTGTTATCTATACAGCAGAAAGAAACAGGCTTACAAATACAGAATATTAAAGCTAGAAATGCTAAAGTTGGAATCAAATGGGTGTATATGTGGGATACGGATAAGGGAACATTTGATTATATACCACAGCCAGAAAAAGGTGAAGAGGATGAAGAAAAGGCAGAGAATTTAAGAAGAAGATATCACGATAAAGAAAGTGAGGAATATTAAATATGTATTATATACAAGTAGATACAACGGGATATGTGTGTAAAGGTTCTTTTACTGTACATGGTGAACCTTATAAAGTAATTGGAGAACTTAAAGACGCTCGAAAGTTTAAAACATTTGAAGCGGCATACAATGCTTTAGACCGAATGATAGATAGATATGCTAATATTGATTATACATGTCATGTTATATATAAGGAGATGTGAAGATTTGATTAAATTACAAGATACGATAATACAATCTGATATTCAATCAATATTAGATATGCTTAAATTTGACTTAGCACAGCATGGAGTTAATAGATTTCATATTTTCAGAAACAACGGAGAAAATGTTCAAACGAATTGTCCTTTTCACAAGGACGGACAAGAACGAAAGCCCTCCTTCGGTGTAAATGGTGAGATTGATAAATGTCACTGCTTTGCCTGTGGTTGGAGTGGAACAATAGAAGAAATGATATCCGAATTATATGGCTATCAAGATGAAGGAAAATTTGGAAAAAGATGGCTGATTAAGAAATTTAATTCAATAGAAATTGAAACAAGACCAAATATAATGGAGGGATTTCATGGACGAGAAATTAATAAGAAAAGGTATACAAGAGAACACGAAAAAATGGATGCGGTACTTAGCAAAGATGGACGAACAGAAAACAAAGAGATTAAAGAAGGAACTGAAACAGCTATTGCAGGAGAAAACGAAATCACTGAAGAAGAACTAGACAAATATAGATATATTCATCCTTATATGTATGAAAGAGGATTGACTGATGAAATTATAGAAAGGTTTGATATAGGATATGACAGAGAACGAGAAGAAATTACTTTCCCAGTTAGAGACATTGAAGGAAGATGTGTCTTTGTTGCAGGAAGAAGCGTCAAAAGTAAATTTTTTAGATTGCCAAAAGGAATGGATAAACCTGTATATCAATCGTATAGGTTTAAATCTGGACAATATAAGGAGGCTTATATTGTAGAATCATTCTTGAATTGTCTTACTTGCTGGAAATATGGAAAGCCTGCTATGGCTCTTATAGGAACAGGAAATGAAAAACAGTATGAAATATTAAATAATCTTCCAGTACGCTCTTATATATTAGCATTTGACCCAGATGAAGCTGGTCGAAAAGCAACGGAAAGATTCAAAAAGCATGTACATGGAAAAATTATAAAAGAACTTGTATATCCAGATAATAGGGATATAAATGATTTGCAAGAAGAATTTTTAAATTGCAAAATTATTTTTTAAAAACTGTTGACAAATACCTTTATATGTATTACAATATAAACAAGTTAAAGGAAAGGAGATAATTAATATGATGTACAATATTAAATTCAAACCACATAAACGAACAAGTATATTGTTAGATAAAATAGATAGTGTTGTTGTAGAAGCAAAGAATAAGTCGTCTGCCAAAGAACTTGGATATTCAATAGTAAGAGATTATTATGATTCCAAGGGTTGTAAAAATTGTGACTATATGGCTAGACAATATAGTTATATCATAGAAAAAGAATAAAACAATGTGAAGCGATAACACATATAAACACTAATATAGCCCTTTCGCCAAGTGGTAAGGCACAGGAGTTTGATTCCTGCATTCGTTGGTTCGAATCCGACAAGGGCTGTTTCCTACTTCCCCGAGTAGGATATACTGAATGAGTTGTTAGGTTCTCGTTCAGCCTGGAGTATAGTATAGATGGCGAGTGCGTGTACCAGCTGGCAAGGTGTAGGTTCGATTCCTGCTACTCCAGATTATAAGATATTAAATCTTATAAGAAACTAAAAACACTAAAAACATTTAAGAAAGGAATTAAAACATGGGAAGAATTAACTATGATGATGTAGACAAGTATGGTGGTTCAGACAGCGAGTTTTTAAAACTTGAGAATGATGGCGATATGATAACAGCACAGCTTCTTGTATCTGATATGGAAGATGTTGATATTTATGCTTGTCATCAGGCTGTTGTCGGTAAGTGGGATGATGGAAATGATAAAACAAGATTTGTAAATTGTCTTAGAAACTATGATGACCCTATTGATGTATGCCCTATGTGTGCCGCAGGATTAAAGACACAGGTTGTAATGATGTTGGCTATGGTTGACCAGCAGGACGCAAAGATTAAGATATGGAACAGAGGAAAGACATTCATCCCTAAGATTAAGAATCTTGTAAACCGCTGGGGAGATATGCGTATGCAACCAGTGGATATTATTCGTAATGGTAAGAAAGGTGATAAGAAAACCAAGTATGATATACAGGTTTCCCCAGCGAAGCCTATTGATATCAGTAATTTTGAAAAGCCAGAATTTTTAGGTGGTTATATTATGGATAAGTCAGCTGATGAAATGCAGGAGTATCTTGATACAGGTTCATTTCCTGATACAGATAATACAGACACTAATCAGGAAGATAATACACAGGTAAGACGCAGGAACACAGAACCGCTTCCATCAAGAAGAGGTGCAAGTAGAGCAACAAGCAGAAGGGCAGGTATGTAATATGGCTAATAGAAATAAACATATGGCAAGAAGTTGTTATAGTTATCACAATAAACCAGATTTCACAGATTTTGAAAGAAGAGCTAATATGAAGCAGATACAGAAATCATCACAGAAGAGTTCAGCTGGATTGCTTGGAAAATTAAAGCAGGCTTTTCACAGAATGACAAGTAAGTAAGGGAGGATTATATGGCTTTATCATTTGCAAGACCAAAAAGCAATGATAAGAATATAATCAAAAAATCCAAAACAATAACAACAAGAACAAGTATTAGGAGCGGCGGAAATAATCTAGCCGCTCAAATACAATCTATAGTTGCTATTGCTAATCAAAAATTAGCAGTACATAAAGATGATTATATTCTTATTCGAGAACCTGACCAGTTATATGAATACATGAAAGAAATGAAGCAAGTTGGGGAGGGTGCATTAGATACAGAGACAACAGGATTAAATCCGTTACTCATAGATATAGTTGGTGGATGTATTTATACACCTGGACAAAAAGCGGCTTATATTCCAATCAATCACAAGTCATATATAACAGGTGTACGAACTAAAGACCAGTTAGATGAACAGACCGTATCAAAGATTATGAAAGAGTTTCGCAATGATATTAGATGGATTTTTCATAATGCTAAGTATGATATACGAGTATGTAGAAAGACACTTGGAATTGACTTCAAACCTTACTGGGATACAATGCTTGCGGCATACTGTATAGATGAAGAAGAAAGCCACAGATTGAAAGATTTACATCTTAAATACTGCAATAGCAAAGATATAGAATCATTGACCTTTGATTCTTTATTTAATGGTGTTACTTTTGATAATATTCCTATTTCTACAGCTTATTTATATGCGGCAGGTGACCCTATAAAGACATATGAACTATATCAATATCAAAAAACACTTTTGAATAGAAGAGTATTAGCTGGACCTTATAATGTCTTTATGAATATTGAAATGCCATTGATTACAGTTGTGGCAGATATGGAAGACAGAGGAGTATGTTTGGATTTTGATATGTGTAAAAATCTACACGAAAAATATCATAAGATAAGAGAAGAAAGACAGAAACAGGCTGATGAAGCAATAGCAATGTATCAGAATGAAATTGATAACTACAAGATGAAAAACCCTAATAATAAGCTATCCGACCCTATATCATTATCAAGTCCAACTCAGTTGGCTATATTGTTTTATGATATTTTAGGACTGGAAAGCCCGGATAAAAAAGCACCTAGAGGAACAGGTGAGGACATTCTAAAACACTTTGCACAAGGTAAAGAAAAGAATCTGTGTGAAGCTATTTTAGGCATGAGAAATGTGGAAAAGTTGCTAGGAACTTACATTGATAAAATGCCAGAAATTGCTCTTGACGATGGAAGAGTACATGCAAGTTATAATCAGTATGGAGCAAAGACAGGAAGATTCAGTTCACAGGACCCAAATCTTCAGAATATTCCTTCACACAACAAAGAGATTAGACAGATGTTCAAAGCACAAGATGGGTATGTGCTTATAGGCTCGGATTTTAGTCAGCAGGAGCCAATGGTAACAGCTCATTTATCTGCTGACCAGAAAATGCAAGAAGCCTTTATAAATGGCAGGGATATTTATGCGACTATTGCCGCACTCGCATTTCATAAACCATATGAAGAGTGTAAAGAGTTCAGAGAAGATGGGACAGTCAATCCAGCAGGCAAAGAAAGAAGAACACAAGCTAAAAGCATAGTTCTTGGAATCTTGTATGGCAGACAAATCCCATCTATTGCAGAACAGCTTGGAGTATCTACTAAGGAAGCTCAAGCCATATATGATAAGGTTATCGCTTCATTCCCAGCTCTTGGAAAGTTCATTGAAGATTCACAGAATATGGCGAGAACTGAGGGCTATGTGACTACAGCTTGGGGCAGAAGAAGACATTTAAAAGATATGCAGTTAGAACGATATGAATTTTCATATAGTGGAAAAGTCACTAATTTTGACCCACTGGCATTTGGAAGTGAAGTATCAACTGAAGTTCCTAAGAAGGTAAAAGACAACTACATCAAACAACTTGATAAAGCATTTGGTTGGAAAAAGAAAAATGATATAATTCAAAGTGCTTTAGCTCAAGGAATTAGAATTAAAGATAATGGTGGATTCATATCACAGGCAGAAAGACAATGTGTTAATGCAAGAGTACAAGGTTCAGCGGCGGATATAACAAAGCTGGCTATGATTGCAATAAATAATGATGAAAGAATGAAAGAACTTGATTTCCATTTACTCATTCAGGTGCATGATGAAGTTATTGGGGAATGTCCTATTGAAAATGCAAAGGAAGCAGGAGAAAGACTTTCATATCTTATGAGAACAGCTCCAACTCATTTGATTAAACTTCCTTTCAAGTGCGATGTTGATTTCACTAAAAATTGGTATGGAGAAAGTTTGGAAATTTCATAAAAAATATTCCAAAAAAAGTATTGACATTCTTCCTTTTATGTATTACAATATAATCACATTAAAGAAAACAAATACATAAAAGGAGGAACAATATTATGAATAGAGAAAAGTTAGAGGAAATGACAGGAAAGGAATTAGTAGCATACGCTGATAAATTAGGCGTAAAAGTAAATGCAAACAAGGAAAGAACAGGCTTGAAAGAGAGCAAGAAAACAGCTATTGACAAGATTATCAAGTATGAGGAAGCCCATAAGCCTGTTGAGAAGAAAGAAGAAAAGAAAGAAGCTAACAAATCAGAAAAATCTAATTTATGCTATGATGAATTAGTGGAGTTTCTAAAGTCTAATAATATTGAGTTTAAGATAGCCACAAAGAAAAATGTGCTATATGTTAAGTTATCTACATCTATAAAAATAAGATGTACAAAAAACGGATATGTATGCTATAAGTCAGGAAAATGTAATAATGGCGTATATGAGGAAAAGAGTAAAAGAACAAAGTTTGTTATAACTCTAATATCTGATATAATGAGTTTATAAATAGGAGGTCTTGTTATGAGTGAGATTGATGATGTTGTGCCAAAAGAAAAATGGGCATTTGATGAAAATGTGGCTAATTGTTTTGAGAATATGTTAGAGAGGTCAATACCACAGTATAATTTAATGCGAGATTCTGTGTCAGGCTTGTGTAAATATATGCTACAAAATAGAAAAAAGCAGACAGTAAGTATTCTTGATATTGGTTGTTCAGACGGGCTTATGATTGAATCATTAAAAACAAAGCTAGATGATATGTCAGATACAAGTGTATATTATACTGGGTGTGATGTATCAGAACCTATGCTAACAAAGGCAAAGCATAGATTTCTTGATGACATCATAAATCATAAAATCAAAATTATCAACTGCGATTTACGAAATGATTTTCCAGATGGGTTTTATGATATAGTTACATCTTGTTTAACAATTCAGTTCACACCAATAGAATATCGACAGAGCATTATTCAAAGCATTTATAATTCATTGAGTGGTGCTGACGGGACATTTATAATGGTTGAAAAAGTGCTTGGTAGCACAGATTTAATCAATAAATCTATGATTAGTAATTATTACGATATGAAAAAAAATAATGGCTATTCTGATGAACAGATAGAAAGGAAAAGATTATCTCTTGAAGGTGTACTTGTTCCAGTTACAAGTGATATGAATATCAGCTTGCTAAAGTCAGCAGGTTTTAGACAGGTTGATACATTTTGGCGCTGGATGAATTTTACTGGCTATATTGCTATTAAATAAAGGAGACTTATATGTTAAAACCAATTAAACAACTAGAGCAAAACGGATTGACTTGTGTTGATTTATTTTGCGGCGCTGGAATAGGCGCATATGGCGTTAAAAAAGCAGGGTATAAAATGCTCTTGGCAGTAGACAACGATATTGATGCAGTTAGAACATATAATTTGAATATAGGTAATCATGCAATATGTGAAGATATAAGAAAGATAATGCCAAGTGATATTCCTGACTGTGACTTGATGGTTGCTACACCCGTATGTAAACCATTTTCAGTGTGTGGTGCAAGACGACTAACTAATGATAAAAAGTATGGTGATTTACTTGCAGAAACAATAAGATTATTTAGTGCAAAGAAACCGAAAGCATTATTTTTTGAAAATGTTGCAGGTATTGCTATGGGTGAAAGCTTGCCTATATTTAAGGAGTTTTGTAGGCTTATAGAAAGTTATGATTATCATACCTATTGGAATATTGTAAATTCATTTGAATTAGGCGTACCACAACAAAGAGAAAGAGTATTCATGGTGGCTATTAGTGATTCTATTAAAAATGAATTTATTGTCCCTCAAAAAACATTAAAAAGAACTACTCAGAGAGATGCGATTTATGACCTAAAAGATAAGACACTTGATGATATAAAAAATCATAATACAGATAAGCTAAGTAATACTATATATTCATCATTCAGCAGTAATTTTAGACAAAGCAGTTGGGATGAACCTGGTAAAACAGTGTTATCCTCTCAACAGTCAGCTTTAATTTATCCAGAACCTTATAAAATATCCAATGATTATAAAAAAGCTCATGCTCAAATGTTATCAGATGTAAATTTTCCGAGACGATTATCTGTAAGAGAACATCTTAGATTGCAGACTGTAGAGGACGATTTTTATTTTCCAGACGATATATCTGTGAAGGAACAATACAATAGATGTTCAGGTGTGCCAAGTTTGGTAGCTTACAAATATACTTGTGCTATTGCTGATTGTTTGCTTGGAAAAACACCACAACGAAAATCAGCAATAAAATATAGAAAGAAGTTATTCTAATGAAAATATATATAAGTGGAAAAATAACAGGAACAATAGATTATATACAAAGATTTGAGAGTGCAGAAAAAGCACTCTCAAAATATTATACAGTAATAAATCCAGCAAAAGTAAATGCACAACTTCCTAAAGAAACAGCATGGGAAGAATATATGAAAATGTCAATGTGTATGCTTGAAATGTGCAATGCTATTTATATGCTTAAAGGTTGGAAAGATAGTAAAGGTGCAAGACTTGAATATGAATTTGCAAAGTTGAAGAATTATAAAATATTTTTTGAAAAGTGATTGACTTTTTATCTTTTATGTATTACAATACAATAGAAGTACAAAGAAAGGAGAAAATAAAAATTGAATTATGAAGAATTTTTGAAATCAAAAGAGTATTCATATAAGAATACAGGGTTTGATATATCAGTTGATGAATTAAATTCAAATATGTTTGATTTTCAAAAAGCTATTGTTAGATGGGCATTGAAAAAAGGTAGATGTGCCTTATTTCTTGATACAGGACTTGGTAAAACAATATGTCAGCTTGAATTTGCTAATCAAGTATGTAAGCACGAAAATGGCAAAGCATTGATTGTTGCTCCGCTTGCAGTAAGTAAACAGACAAAGCAAGAGGGAGAAAAGTTCGGAATAAGCGTGAACATTTGCAGAAAACAGGAAGATGTGAAAGATGGCATAAACATTACAAACTATGAAATGCTATCACATTTTAATCCAGATGAATTTATCTGCATTGTGCTTGATGAAAGCAGTATTTTGAAGTCATTTATGGGAAAAGTATCAACAGAAATTATTGACACTTTTAGATTTACAAAGTATAAGTTAGCTTGTACCGCTACACCATCGCCAAATGACTATCAGGAACTTGGCACACATTCAGAATTTTTGAATGTTATGAACAGGACAGAGATGCTTGCGACATTCTTTATAAATGACACTAAAGAAGGACAATGGAGAATGAAACATCATGCAGAAAGCAAGTTTTGGGAATGGCTTACAACATGGGCAATGGTTGTAAAAAATCCAGCAGATTTAGGATTTGATGGAACATTATATAATCTTCCTAAATTGAATATTGAACATATCATTGTAAAAAGCGATGCTGATAAAGGTTCACTTATTGCAAAGACAGCAAGCACACTTTCAGAACGCAGACAAGCAAGAAAAGAAAGTATGATTGACAGAGTAGAAGAAGTTAAGCGACTTACAAAAGATATGGATTCTTGCCTTGTTTGGGTAGACTATAATGACGAATCAGAACTTATAAAAAACTCAATAGACAGAATTGTTGAGGTTAAGGGTGCTGATAGTGATGAACACAAGGAGAAATCAATGATAGGATTTGCAAATGGAGATATAAAGTATCTTGTAAGTAAACCATCTATTTGTGGATTTGGTATGAATTTTCAGAAGTGTCACAATATGATATTTTGTGGGTTATCTGATAGTTATGAAAAATTCTATCAAGCTGTTAGAAGATGTTATAGGTTCGGGCAGACTAAAGAAGTAAATGTGTATGTTATTATAAGTCAAAAGGAATTATCTGTATTGAATAATATACAGAGAAAACAGGCACAACACGAAAGAATGACAGAGAATATGATAAGTAGAACAGCAGAAATCTTAAAAAATGAGATACATGAAACAATGAGAATGACAGAGGATTATATCGCAAATGATATAGTTAAAATTCCAAAGTGGCTTGTATCAGAAAGTGAGGTATAGACGTTGGAAGTAAAATGTAAACAGCAGTATGAAGGAAATGGATTTGCATTATATAATGGGGATAGTTGCGAAGTAATGAAAGCAATTCCAGATAATTCAGTTCATTATTCAATTTTTAGTCCGCCATTTGCACAGCTCTATGTATATTCAAATAGTGTTAGAGATTTAGGGAATTGTAGAGATACAACAGAGTTTTATACACAGTTTGAATTTATTTTGAAAGAGTTATATAGAATTATGATGAATGGCAGACTTGTATCAATTCATTGCATGGACTTGCCTACACAGAAATCAAGAGATGGATTTATAGGTATTTCAGATTTTAGCGGAGATATAATTAGAATGATGCAAGATGCAGGATTTATCTATCATTCAAGGGTTACAATTTGGAAAGACCCTGTCGTGGCAATGCAGAGAACAAAGGCACTTGGATTATTGCATAAACAGATAAAAAAGGATAGTTCTATGTGTCGACAGGGAATAGCAGATTATATTGTAACATTTAGAAAGCCAGGAGAAAATCCGGAAAGAATTGAACATACAAACGAAACATTTCCAGTTTCAAAGTGGCAGAATTATGCAAGCCCTGTATGGATGGATATAAATCAGTCTAAGACACTACAGAAAGAATCAGCAAGAGAAGAAAAAGACGAAAAGCATATCTGCCCATTACAGTTAGATGTTATAGAAAGGTGTATTGAATTATGGACAAATGAAAATGACATAGTATTTACACCATTTTTAGGAATTGGCTCAGAGTGCTATCAAGCATTATCAATGAATAGACGAGCAGTTGGAATTGAATTAAAAGAAAGCTACTATAATCAAGCAGTCGCAAACTGCAAAGGTATAGTATCAGCACCGAAAATGAAAAAATTATTTTAAGGAGGATTAAAAATGAAAGTAGTAACAAGCAGAATGAAAGAAGCAGTAAACAAAGCAATCAAAGGAGCAGGATTTAACAATCTTATTCCTATTACCTCAATGATAGGTATTAAATTATCAGATGGAAAGTTAAGATTGCTCACAACAGATATGACTAATACATTATGTATTATCATTGATAAGGTGGCAGGTGTGGATATGGATATCACAGTAGATGCTGACAAGTTCGGGAAGTTGATTGCAAAGACAACTTCCGAGGATATTGAATTGATAGTTATTGATGATGTATTATCTGTTAAAGCTAATGGAACATATAAGATTCCACTTATAGCTGATGAAGAAGGGCTTGTATCATTTCCTAATCTTACAGAAACAAAGGGAAAGACAACTAATGTTAAGCTCACAAGTATTATGCAGGCATATAATATTAATAAGTCCGCACTTGCTAAGACACTTGAGAATCCAGCTCTGACAGGTTATTATTGTGGTGATATGGTAATATCTACGGATGCGAATGTTATTACATTTAATGATTTTAAGATGTTTGAGCAGGATGAACCATTGCTTATTTCACCACAGTTAATGCAGTTATTAACACTTAATAAGCAGGAAGATATTAAGTTGATTGCTGATAAGACATTACTCACATTTATTGCTGATGATATGGTTGTTCAGGGGGCTGTCATGGAAGGTATTGAGGACTTCCCTGCTGATGATGTTAAAGCCTATCTTGATGAAGCATTTACATCATCTTGTAAAGTACCTAAGGATTTATTACTTGCAACTCTTGACAGATTGGCACTTTTCATTGAGCCTTATGATAAGAATGGAGCATACTTCACATTCGGAAGAAAAGGTATCAATATTCATAGCAAGAAGGACGCTTCTACAGAGATTATCAACTATGTGGAAAGCAAGAACTTTGAACCATTCATGTGTTGTGTTGATATTCCAATGTTAAAGGAACAGTTGCAGGCTAACCCGGACGATACTGTTAAGATTTGCTATGGAAATGAAAATGCTTTAAAGATTGAGAGTGGAAAAGTAACACAGGTTATAGCACTACTTGAAGATGAAGACCTTGACAATATGACTGAATAAGTATATACTTTATATTGTAAACCACAAATCACTGTTTTGCCTCTTTCTTATGGAATACACCCTTATAGAAATATAGGGGTGTATTTTTTTATATAAATTTTAAAAATATGCTTGACATTTCTATCTATATGTATTACAATATAATCAAGTTAAGAGATAAGCAGGAAGATGGGATAAGCGATAACTTCAAATTGCCCCATTGAAATCCCCAAGGAAACGGAGTAAAGCGTTAAGCGTTACAAAGGGTTAAAGGGTAAGCGAGATGACACAGCAATTTCTTAACAATAAAAAAAAGAGGTACAGAGTTATGACAGATTTAGAAAAAGTATTAAAAAATAGTTTACATAATTTTAAGAAAACAAAAGAAGTAAAGAAGAGCTTCTGTGCCAATTCAATAGTATTAAAAGCTAATACATATGAAAGAATTTCTAAGAATTATTCAGAAAGCCAGGCAAATATGATTGATAAAATATATTCAGTCATTGTAACAATAGATGATGTTGTTAGGTTTGAACATTATGGAAAAGACGCTAAGGAAATGAATAATCAGTATTTATTAGCTTTAGATATGTGTCAAAATTAAGGAGGAAAAATAAATGACTATGTTACAATATATATTTAGAGCAGAAGTGTTAATGCCTTTATATGAGGAATATACAAAAGAGAATAAAGTTTCGCGTATGAATACAGAACCTTGTCGTAAATATTTAGAAGATATTATAAATCAACCAGTGTCAAGCGAAGATATTTTATGGTGCTTTTATAATATAGGAAATAAGGAGGAAAATTAAATGACAAAAAGAGCAACTAAGGCTTTGCAAATATTAGAATCTAATCATTGCATGATTAATAGTTTATGCACAAAAGAAGAATTAAAAAGCTATAAGGATTTTGATTTTGTGGAATATTTGAAGAAAGCTGTTAAAAGTTATGGAAATGATAATAATGTGGAGGTGACTAAATGAAAGTATATGAATTACTGGATAAAATACCTACTCATTATCAAGCAATAATAAAATCTAGTAATAACAAATTTCTTACAGCAGGAAGAATATTTGAGTTAGAAAGAGCAAAAATTTATTTAGATTCAGATGTTGAAGAAATAAATATATATGATAACAAATTAATAATAAAAATAGAAAGGTGATTGATAAAGTGAGTAGAAGATTATTAAATCTTATAAATAACAATAAACCACAGCTCCCAGCAAACAAGAAATTCTTATCTGATGTAATGAGTTGTATTGAGAGAATGGAACAAGAAGGGAGAAGAACTGGAAGTAATTATTATAAGCCATCTTCTCTTCACTGTATGAGGAATATGTATTTCACAAGAACAAAAGCACCACAAGACCCAGAAGTGGTAGAATATAATTCAACAGGAATGGCAGATACAGGTACAGACAGGCATGAAAGAATACAGAATGTATTATTACATATGCAGAAGATGGGATATGATTGGAAATATCTTGATGTTGCTGAATATGTTAAGCAAAAACAGAAGTTCGGAAAATGTAAATCATTGATTATAAAAGGTACACAAGGAGCAGAAACACATCTTATAGATACTGCATTAAACTTATCTTTTAGATGTGATGGAATTATAAGAAGAATTTCTACAAATGAGGATTATTTATTTGAGTTTAAGAATGTTGTATCTTTTAAATTCAATCAGCTTGAGAATCATTGCTTAGAACAACATCATAATCAAGTTATCTGCTATTGTACAGCATTGGACTTGGATAAAGCCTTTGTTACATATGAAAATAGAGATATATGTACATTAGAAGTTCCAGAAGTATTTGAAGTCACACAGGACATGAAAAACTGGCTTGTTAATTATATAAGCGAGTGTGAGGGATATGTTGAAAGAATGATTGCACCACCAAAAACAGAAGATACAAAGAATTGTAAATATTGTCCTTATAAAGGAATATGTAGAAAGGTAGGATAATTATGATATTTGGGATTAAAACAAAGAAAGATAAGAAGATAGAAGAGCTACAAAGAGAACTTAATGAGCTAAAATTACAGCCATCTAAGATTATTGAAAAACCTATTCAGTGTACTACTATAGGTGCTTCTTATATTTTAGATAAGTATAATAAGGCTTTTATACAGGAATCATGGATTAAAGGTACTTTAGCGAATATGTTAGCCAAAGAACTTATAGAAAGAAGATTACCTATAGAAAAAGTCAAAATGGATAATGGTGATGTAGAGTACAGAGTAAGATTGAAGGTGATATTGAATGATATATATAGGAATTGACCCAGGAAAAAATGGTGGAATAGCATTTATCAATATACGTCCGGAATTTGTGACACCACTTGTAAAAGTGTATTGTTATTCCGATGACGAATTAATTTCATTATGTAAAGATTTTAAAGGTTTTAGGGTGGTTTGTTATTTAGAACAAGTTCACGCAATGCCTAAGCAGGGAGTATCAAGCACTTTCAATTTCGGTATGAATTTTGGTTTCATTCAAGGAGTATTGAAAGCATATAGCATTCCTTATGAACTTGTCACACCACAGAAATGGAAGAAAGAATTTTCCTGCACATCTGATAAAAATACATCTATTGAAGTAGCTAAGAGATTATTTCCAAATGTAAATCTAAAAGCAACTCCAAGATGTAAAAAAGACCATGATGGTATGGCAGAAGCATTATTAATGGCAGAATATGGAAGGAGGCATTATAATGGAAAATGTTCCTTATAGATGTGAAGATTGTTGTAAGAAAGAAGTGTGTAAATATGCAGATGATATGAGTAAACTAACACACACAATCAATGAACAATTAAGATATGTCAGTACTACAAGACCTTGGAGTATTGCAGGAATTAATTGTGATTATTTTGAGGCATCAAAACCCACTACAAAAGGATGGTGATATAATGACAAGTCGTAGATGTGTAAAAAGTCCTGAACTTATAATGGAAAATGTTGATAAGTCAAGTGATATCATACGAGAATTATCAAGCAATCTTGTAGATAAGTATTGTGTAGAACTTGATAACTTGATGTATAACATATCACAAGTTTTGAATGCTGATTGTGTTTCAGATAAATTTTTGGAAGATAGTATTTTAAGCCTTGCTAATACTTTATATTTCACAGGTTCGGCACAAGAAGATTTAGGAATTAAAGAAGATACTTGTAAAATGATAAGACAGGAAGTATATTCAAAAGCAAGAGAAAATGCAAAGGGAACAGTGGCAGATAAGACAGCACAGGCAGAATTATTATCACAGCAGGAAACAATAACACTTGCTATATATTCAAGAGCATATAGGAAAGTAAAGCTAAGAATGGATGCGGGCTATGAGATGTTAAACAGCTTGAAAAAAGTAATGAATAAGCGTATTACAGAAATGGAACTGTCTAATAGCAGATATATAAATCATAGTGAAGGAGAATGAATATGAGTACATGTAATCATGATTGCTTTAATTGTTCTTATGATGATTGTATTTGTGAAGACTATACGGATGATTTAGCATTGGACATGTATCTTGATAGAATGGCTACAAGGTCATACGATTCTCTTAGAGTGTCACAGAGAAAATATCGTGCAACAGAGAAGGGCAAGCAGGCAGTATACAGGTGGAACCATAGTGAAAAGCATAAGGAAATTATGAATAACTATAATAAATCTGCTAAAGGTAAGGAAAGGTCAAAGAGATTTGAACAGACAGAAAAGAGAAAAGCATATCGTAGAGAGTGGCAAAAGAGAAGATACTGGGAAAATAAGGCAAAAAAGGAGGATGTGAATGTTAAATGAAAATGCTGATAGTTCAACAGATATAATTAATGGGGATATGTATAAATTTCAAATGATAGTTGCAGAAAATCAAGAGGAATTTATATTCAACACACTATCTAATTGGGTACATGATAATTTTCAAATAAGAGTAAACAAACAGGAACTTATTCAGGCAATAGAAATTGTGAGAGCTTGTAAACATATGGGTAATTATTCTTTGCGTGATGCTTGTGTTAATGCTAAAAGTCATGCATCTTCTTATAATGATGGGTTTAAAGCAGGTTATAAGCAAGGAAGAAAGTCTATAAGAGATTTAATCGAGGAGGAATTAGGTAATGACTAATCTTGATATGGTATTAAAAGATATGAACAAAAAAATGAAAGTTGGAAATATTCAATTAGGTGTAGCATTTGAAGAAGTGCAGAAAATACCTTTTTCGTCTTGCAGATTAAATTATATGACATATGGCGGAATACCAGTTGCAAGAATTGCTGAATTTTATGGCACTGATGGAAGTGGAAAGACAACTACTGCTATTGACTTAGCTGGACAGACACAGAAGATGTTCCCGGATAAAAAAGTGTTATTTGTAGACATTGAACATACATTTGATTCTTGCTGGGCGACCAAGTTAGGATTGAATTGTGACGATATTATCTATCTTGACCCAGACAGCATGGGGGCGGAAGAAGTATTTAATTTGATGGTGGAGCTGATTGATACTGGAGAAATCAGTCTTTGTATTTTGGATTCCATTGGTGCTATGGTGTCAATGCAAGCAAATGAAAAGCAGATAGGGGAAAGAACATATGGTGGAGTAAGTATGGCATTGACAGAATTTAGTAAGAAAATAACTCCAGTTCTTTGCAGAACACAAACCACATTTATCGGAATCAATCAAGCTAGAGATGATATGAATAGCCCATATGGAGGAACAACTACGACAGGAGGAAGGTGTTGGAGACATGCATGTAGTACAAGGCTCGAATTTAGAAAAGGAAATTACATTGACGAAAAAGGTAATAATCTTTCAAGAGCTTGTGAGAACCCAGCAGGTAATATAGTCAATGTAGCATTAGTAAAATCTAAAGTATGCAGACCTGATAGAAAAGTAGGCTTTTATACACTTAAATATCGGGAAGGAATTGATTATATTTCTGATGCTGTTGATGTTGCGATTAAGTTAGGTCTTGTTAATCAAGCAGGAGCATGGTTCACATTAGTAGAACCTGAAACTGGAGAAGTTAAAGAAAAATTTCAAGGCAAGCCTAAACTGGTTGAATATTTAAGAAATAATATAGATGTTTATATGCAGTTATCTAATGATATTCAGACATTGTTAGAAGCAGAATAGTTATCAACAATTTACTAAAGTTATCCACATTAAATCGTGGATAACTTTTTTATGTATTTTTATAAAAACTATTGACATTTATAGTTTTATGTATTACAATATAATCAAGTTAAGAGATACATAGAAAGAGGTAATTGATATGAAGATTTGGAATAATAATAAATTTGAAAATGTTGAAGTAGGTGCAAGATGCATAGTTGCAAGGTGTGGTTGTGGACATTCTTATTTCGGTGAGTTTGGTACAGTTACAAAAGAATTGAAAAATCATCTTGTTATAACAACAGATTCTGGTTCAACCGTAAAAGTAAATGATATGTTTAAACCAGTTGGAAAATTTAAAGAGTATTTTGCTTCATTAAACATTGAAAATAGAGATGATATGATTACAACACGAGTATGTGTTTGGAATAGTAAGACACAGAATTTCGATTATAAATAAAAGAGGTGTGTTATGAAAGAAATATTTAAACAGATACATAGATTTCAGAATATGAATTTTGAAGAGGGTAAACCATTTGAGTTTACCCTTGAAGGAAAAAGAAAAGAAATAAATACAGAAGATTATATATGTCCTCCAGTTCAGAAAATGGAAGTAGGAAAGTCGTATAAAATCACTGTTAAGAAATATATGACAGAACCAGCAACATCTACTTTTGATTTTCAGGATAAATGGAATAATGGAAAGCCTATGCCACTTTGCATTATGCAAGGAGAAGTTATAAAAGAAACAAGAGGAATGTATTATATGAATTTACAAGGCAAAGCAGAACCTATATCAAGATGTCTTGTATGTGGAAAACCATTAACTAATCCAGTGTCTAAATTATATGGTATAGGTCCAGAATGTTCTGAAAAGGTTGGTATTATAAGAGTAGAAAGTGAAGAAGAAGCTAGGGAAAAGTGGAATGAGCTTGTTCGGCAGATTGGAAATATTAAATGGGAAGGCTGGGTAATTAAATCAGCAATAAAAGAATGGGAGGTGATAACTTGAATGTGCCATCCAAGAAACAAATTAAATTAGCTGATAAAATAGCATATATTCTTGATTTAGAATTTCCTAGAGGCGATTTTGATTTTACAAGTTATGCCTATTGGAGATTCATCAATGAAAATATGGAGCATTATAAACATATGTGTGAAGAATTAAGAGTACATGATATTAATAATTTTGATGACGATATATGGTGGGGTTATGATTTAGGATTATGGGAATTTTAAGAAGGGAGATAATATGAAAATTTTAGTTGATGAAATGCCTTTATTTCAACAAGATTGTCCATTTTATACAGGATATGAATGTTCGTTAGACAGAACTAAATGTGAACATCTGCATTTATCCATTAATGAAAGGTGTGCTAAGTCTGAATGTAAGTGGTTAAAGGAGGAAAAAATAAATAATGACAACTAGAGATTATTCCGATAAACAGGAGAAACATATAGCAAAAGTAACAGGCGGAAGAGTACAGAGCAATTCTGGTGGAACAAAATTTGGTGGAGGTGATGTTCATACAGATAAATTTTTCATAGAAGCTAAAACACCAACAAAGGAACAAACATCCTTTACTATTAAAAAAGAGTGGATAACTAAAATGAGAGAACAAGCATATGAACAAGGAAAGGAAGAATCTGTATTAGCTTTTAGATTTGACCCAAACACAGATAATGACTTGTATGTATTAAGTCAAAGACAGTTTTTGGAATATTTAAGATTTAAGGAGCAGGAGGTATGATATGTCCATTATGTAATGGAAAATTAAAAGTAGTAGATACAAGGAATATCAAAAAAGATAATTCTATAATAAGGCGAAAACGGTGTTTAAGCTGCGGAGCTTTATATTACACTAAAGAAACAGAGATTGATTATGCAAGTATTCAAAAAGAATGGCTTAAAGCCGTAAATGAAGGGAGATTAAAGAATGATTAAATTAGAGCATGTAGTTCTGGCAAGTCCAGAACAGATGGAATTTATTATTGAAGGAATGCGGAATCCTATGAATAGTTGGGATAAAAGTGATAGTTATGCCGGACATGAATGCCTGGGAGTTGGAAACGAATATTTTAAACTTGGAGACAACGACCACTCACTTATGAAAAGATTAGCTAAAGCAGGTACAGACCATAGAAAGTATATGCGAATGATACCAGTGTATGTAAGAATTACAGCACCTTTATATTGGTGGAAAGAGTTCGATACATACAAGGTTGGAACAGTAGCTAATAGTTGTTCAACAATGCACAAGATTCAGGAGAAGGAGTTTACACTTGATGATTTTAGTTATGAGCATTTGAATGATATTTTATTGGGAACATTCATACCTATAGTGAACAACAATCATATGATAGTTAGTCCCAAAGAAATATTAAAAAGATTCATAATTCCTTCTTTAAATCATGCCAGGACAGAATTTCTGGAATCAAAGGATAAGGCATATTGGTGGCAAATGATACAGTTACTCCCATCATCATATAATCAGACAAGAAATGTCATGCTGAACTATGATGTATTATCTAATATGTATCATTCAAGGAAAAACCATAAGTTAGATGAATGGAGAGATTTCTGTAAATGGATAGAAACATTGCCATATTCAGAATTAATTATTGACAGTGAGAAATTAGAGACAGTGAAAGGATAATATAATATGAAATGTGAAGACGCATATGTACTTACAGTAAGTGACGAAGAAGCAGAAGTTATCAAGCAGTTTGTATCGGCAATAGAGAGTATTTCTATTGGCATAGATAATGATGATATTTGGGAAATTATGGAAACTATCGCAAACAAACAGACTTCTGGTAATGTACCAGGCATAATGATTATGTATGAAGAAACTGAAATTTAAACTTGAAACTAAGGTTTCATTAAAAGATTGGAGGTAATATATGAATAATAGTGAAGTATTAGAAAAGTTAAGAGCATATCTTAAGTGTCAAGATAACAAAGTTAAAGGCATTAATGCTATGTGTAATCATAATATGTGTGACGACTGTGATTTATGTTATATGCAGGGAACTACAGGTGAACATATTGAAGCTATTGAAGTTGCAATACAAGCTCTTGAAAAACTCAAAGATAATGAGCCTTGTTGCAGATGTGACAGTATAACAGCAAATATAAATAAGGCTAAGGTAAATAGCTTAGAAATAATTACACGAATGCTAGATGATAAGCCTTATTATGAATTGAAGTATAGACAGGTTGGTAAAAAGGATTATTCTATTGGCTATAGCTCATATGATTTAAAGACAGTATTAAGCGACATTAATACATATTTTGAAATCGTAGAAAACAACGATAAACACACCAATGCTGACAGAATAAGGAATATGTCAGATGAAGAGCTAGCAGAGTTTCTTATAACTTTTAAGAATACATTCGGCGAAGAATACGAGGGAAAAGTTAGTTGTATGGATTGGCTTCAATCAGAAGCGGAATAGGAGATAAATATGGAAAATACAGATGCTAGAGTGCTACTACAACATATTTACAATACTTATGGTTATCAAATATCAAAAAACTTTAAGGATAATGCCATTCGAGACGCTTTTGAATTAGCAGACAAGGCACTTTAAAAGCAGATACCGAAGAAACCAATATTTGATTACAACCTTAGTGATACGCTTTCAAAATTTCATTGTGAATGTGGAAAAACAATTAAGGTTAATCACGATGTAGGGATAATGGATAACAACGATGCACCAAATTACTGTAGCGAGTGTGGCTGTAGATTAGATTGGAGTGATGAAGAATGAGATTAAAATACAACAGAACAACAAAGGCTTGGTTTAATAGTCATATATGTCAACAGACAACAGTTTGCCGGTGTGAAAAGTGTGGATTATTTTATAAGCCAAGTTTAGGACATAAATGCAAAGCAAAGGAGCGATGAAGAATGAGTGATTTAATAAGCAGAAGTGAGGTAAATGATGTCATAGATGAACTTGAAGTTTACACAAGTGGTAGACCTAATACCATGAAAGTAGAAATATCTGTTTTACAGTTACAAAGATTTATAAATAAATTAAAAAATATTCCAACAGCTTATGATGTAGATAAGGTTGTGGAACAATTAAAAACGGACTCTTCAGTAAAACTATATGGGAGCGGTAACAGTGATAATTATCTCATTCCTGTTAAAAGAGCAATCGAAATAGTAA
>ERZ837910.539-NODE-539-length-58231-cov-3.740340_pt1 | contig 58231 bp, 2 predicted proteins | sample MGYA00519940_ERZ837910 | MGnify/ENA primary metagenome ERZ837910 (study PRJEB31850, sample SAMEA3708825) | human gut metagenome | biome: human gut; feature: human-associated habitat; material: faeces | place: China | collected 2014 ... | reverse complement strand
AGTCGTCGACGAGGTCGGCGTTGGGGTCGATGATGTACCAGCCGTCGAAGGTGTAACCGGTCTTGGTGGGCGTACCGGACGGCAGGCTGATGCTGGCGGTCCAGTTGAGGTTGCTCTGCGTGTGGTAGGCGGTGCCGTCGCTGGCAGCGGTCTGCTGGTCGTACCAGGCGATGCTGTAGCCGCCCTTGACGGTCCACTGCGCGTAGAGCGTCATGGAGGTGGTGAAGTTGTTGATGGCCGCGCCGGCGGCATAGGAGGTGCCGCTGCCGTTGGCGGCGGTGTTCCAGCCGGCGAAGTTCCAGCCCACCAGGCTGGGGGCCGCAGCGGCAGTGGTGTTGGAGCCGTAGGTCACGGTCACGGTCGCGGGGTTGGGCATACCCGACACCGTGGTGCTGGCCGCGTCGGTGGGCCTGTTGGCGTTGTAGGTGATCTGCGGGTTCCACAGGGCGTAGAAGGTCACGTTGGTGGTGGGCATGGTGAACACGCCCGTGGCGCCAGCGATGGTGCCGTTGTAGGAGTACTTGGTGCCCGAGGCGTTGTTCTGGACCGTGGTCCAGCCGGCAAAGACGTAGCCAGTGCGGACGGGCGTGCCCTGGGCGATGTTATAGGTGGAGCCAGGCGCGGCAGAGGTGCTGGTGGGAACCGTGCCACCCGTGTTGCCGTTGCCGTTGTAGGTGATGGTGGGATAGGCCTTCCACACCGCGTACAGCGTGATGGTGGTGTCGGCCGTGATGTTGTTCCTGGTGATGGTGAGATTGCTCGGGCCATAATAGGTGGCCGTGGTGGCGCTTGCGCTTTCGGACCAGCCCAGGAACTCGTAACCCGTGCGGGTCGGGGTGTTGTTGGCAACGGTGCCGGAATAGTTGGCGCCGTGGCTTATAGGCTCGGCAGCGGGGTTGGTGGGCATGGAGCCCGCGTTGCTACCGGTAAAGTTCTGGTTATAGACGAGGGAGACGTTGTGCTTGATGACCTCCCACACGGCATAGAGCGTGTAGGCGCCACCGTTGGCACAGGCCAGGGTGGGCTTGAGGGCACCCTTGTCAGCAATCTGGGCGGTGGACGCACCGTTGGCGGTGGCCCAGCCCTTGAAGGTATAGCCCGTGCGGGTGAAGCCGCCGGGCGTCGCACCGGTGGCGGAGCCATCGGTGGTTGCGTTCGGAGAAGAGGTGGTGTAGGTGATGGTCACGGCCGTGCCGGTGCCACCGCCATTGTTATAGGTAACGGTGAAAGAGACAGCAGCTTCATCGAGATATTCTTTGATTTTGAGAGACTCAATTACTTTTCCGGCCTCAGTATCAAAAGCATCAAGAAAAGTAGTCGCAGAGCGCGTGCCAAAAACGAGATTGTAGAGATCGGACATGGTCAGGGTTGCGCCATTTTCAATAATGGCCTTGCTTGCAGGAAGCGTTTCAGAGTCATTCATGACCTGCCATTTTAGGTCAGCGTTGGTGGGATCCGAATGAGGATGCTTGGAGAAATCAACAGTCTGGTCAAACTTGTATCCATCAGAACCACCGTCTGGGAGGTCGGCGACATAGAACTGAACGCCTGGAGTTGATGGAGCGAACGAAGGATACATTTCGACATTGGTGATTGTTCCATTTTTGTACCCAGCGAAATTACTGAGTGCTGTAAGCGTGGTTGCAGTCAGCTTCTGCCAGCGTTTGCTAGTATTGTTGTATCCAATAATGGTCCATGTCGAGAACTTGTAACCATAGCGATAAATTTTTGACAAATTTGCACCAGCAGGATCAGTAGCACTTGTCAGAGTCATCTGGCAATTTGTAGCATTAATCAAGGCTTTATTTGCGCCATATGTAGGATCAAGAGCTGAACCCCAAGTGTTGGTGGTAGTCCACTTTGTAGTGGTATTGCCCGAAGGAGCATCAGTAGAAGTCCAACCGTGGAGAAAATCAATTGTGATTGACCCACCCGCTTGCGTGGTAATGCTATCCGAAGCACTAGTAATAGTTTGCTGATTCTGCACCTCCCCTCGGTTGCTCGAGGAGGTAGCAGAGGAAAGATCCTCACCCTGACCGGCTTGCGAACCGTCAGTAGAGATCACGTCCTTGCCCTTGCTATCGCTATCAACAGTCGGCTGGGCACTCTGGTTCTTGTCACCAGTAGCTAGCTCGTCGTCAATAGCAGGAGCACCGGTGCTATCACCAGTGCTCTTATCAGCGGTATCAGGGTTGCTAGTATCGCCACTGTTAGCATCGCTCCCAGTGTCGCTAGCACCCGTGTTTTGATTGGCTCCGTCCGATGCGTTCTGCTCGGTGGAGCTAGCATCGTCGGAGTCATCATCGCTGTCTTTACCATCTTCTGTATAGCCAACCCGGTTGCTAGCATCGTCCCCAGAAACTGCAACGACCTCGGAGTTTTTATCCGAGGTCGTCGTGTAGGCATCTGTAGCCGTGTAGGGTGGGGGTGCTATATCGGGTTGATTTGGCGTTATGTCCACCGACTTGCTGCTACGCTGCTGCTGTAGCAGGATTTCCTGCGCCTCGCCGCCCTGGGGGCTAGCACTCGCCTCGCTAGAGGCATACGCAAGAGAAGGCATTGCGAACAATAACGCTGCCGCTACGAATATAACGGCTATGCAGGCCACGAGGCGGTTGCGATGCTTGACCGCAGGCATGTCAGAAGACAGGGCAGCCGTAGCTATACCCCTCTCCTGCTCTATGTCTTTCCAGTCTTGCATCAAATCCGTCTTTCCGTAGACACCCCGACCCAAGATCCTTCCCTCGGAGTCGAGGCTTCCTGCTTTGCGCTCCCCAGGGGTGCCGTCGAGACACTCCTCTGGCGAAGCATGCGGAATGGTACTCCGCGCTTCTAAGGTTGTCCAGCTCAGGCTCAGAATTCGCCCGTTTTCGACCTCGAAATCGTGCCAAATCCGATTTTCGTTTGCGCAGGTCAGCGAATTTCGACTATTTGCAATGTGTCGTTGACCGAGACTTCCGCGCCGATTTGCCCTTCCGCGCTTTGCCTGTTTCCAGGCGCGGAACCCCGGCGCGGAAGATCCCTCGAGAAACCTCGGAATTACGGTGTTGACCTCGGATTTCATAAGGCGCGGAAGAAAGCGCGGAAGCCTGCCAAGAAGGCATGTCGCATACATGAGGACTCTGAAAGACGTTCGGAAGCTTCCGGACGGACCCCCAGAGGCTCGATTTTGTGTGGGTGAACGGTCAATGAATGCCCATTTCTTCACAATTCCTCCACAATTCGAGCCGATTTTGGGGTCGTGATTGAACGATTCGCAGGCCGAATCTCGAGTCGATTTCGGGTCGATTTTGGGTCCGAAAACGGGTGATTTTCGAGCCGAAAACGGACCAGATTCGAGGCTGGAATGGCCCCTCCCCCGCTTTGGACAATATGGCTCTGACCGGGAGATATACAATGATATATGGCTTTTGGGGTCAAATCTAAAACACCTGATAAATGCGTATATGGTTTTGTAGCAATCGGTAGCTTCTTGGTATACACGAGACTATCCGATTCGTAGCACATACACTGTTTTTGCTAGAAATGCAAATCGAGAATGAGGAGTTAGGGCAAATCATGCCACCAAATCTCTGCAACAGGCTATGAGTTGGGCGATTTTCAGGTGTGATGGGCTCATGTCAGAGCTCAGAAACCCATTCGCTCTGATCATGACCCCATCACACCATAGATTCGGAATCTGATGTCTCAACCCTATGCTAAGATTGGCAATAGCCGGGTGGCAGGCTATCCCCAGTTAGGGGGTGCCTATGGTAACTTGGATTGAGCTGCTAACGTTCTGCCTCGTGCTATTTGCGGCTATGACGTTCGCAAGAATGAAATAGCCGCCCCCTTGTTCGTGGAAGCGGCTATCTCACGTGCCAAAAACACATGGGGATTAGCCAAACCGCTGCAACGGTGGCCACCCGGTTACCCTATTTTACCATGCAATACCGCTCGCGGGCAATTCTCCCCTATTCTTCCTTAATGCCATAGTACTCTGACCTGCGGGTTTGTAGGATGACGCAATATTTCGCCCTCTAAGGCATCGTATATTTCCTAGGTGTAAATACTCATAGACCATTCGTAAAGTCCGTTAGACGCGATTCTGAGAGGTCATTTTTCACTGAGTTTGGAGAATCAAGCGTGAATCAGAGTCGTAAACCGACGGAGCCAGAGCGAATGGGTTTCTGAGCTCTGGCTCCGTCGGTTTACGACCTTGCCCTTCTGAGCTCTGACGCATTGGCCCTACGACCTTTGCATAAGCCTATCGAAGCATATTAGGTTGAGAGGATTGCTCAGAGTAGCAAGAGCGTTGCCCATAGCACGTAGAGCACGATGGCGCAGACCCCAAGCCCTGTCGCGATGCGCCTCACGACGCGCCTCCTGCGCTCGTCAGTGATAGCAAGCTCGACTGACATCTGCATCATGCGGTTGCCGATGTGCTTACCAACGACCAGCAGGATCGAGGTAGCAGCCAGGCACAAGGTAGCTAGCACCACGAGGAGGTAGCTCACCGCATTGAAGTCCTTTTGGGGCGCTGCAGGTGCAGCGAGGGGGTTGGCGTCATCGGCGATCGTTTCGGTGCCGGCGAGGTCCAGCCCGCTCTCGATGGGAGTGGCGTTCAGGGGACCGGGCACGTCGATGCCGGGGTCAACATAGGAGAAGATGCGCTCGGCGATTTGGCCCATGGGACCCCTATCGGTGGTGGTATCGGTGCCGGGCACGTAGATGTCACTGGGCACCTCGGGATCATCGGCCACGGGGTCGTCGGGGTTGTCCGGCGCCTCGGGATTATCGGGGTTATCCGGTATAACCGGATTATCGGGGTTGTCGGGCGTGTCGGGATCATCGGGCACCACGGGAGCGGGCGCGATGTTCACGTACGTCTCGACGGCGTTGGAGGCAATGCCCGCGCGGGTGAGCATGACGACGACCGGCACGTCGCCATCGGTGACTTCCGTGAACTCCAGGCCGATGTTCTCGTCGACGCCGACCGTGCGGGTCTCGTAGACGCCATCGCAGACGTAGGTCACGACGTCACCATCGACCACGCCGGGTGCGGTCACGTAGTGCGTGGATCCATCGTAGGTGGTCACGACGGGCTCGATGCCGGTCTCGTAGAACTCGCCGAAGTCGGGCGCGAAGACCACGTTGATGACGTTGTTTGCGGCATCGGCCGTGATGGTGAGGTTACGGGCGTTGGAGACCTCGGCATAGCCGTTGGGGCGATGCGTGTTGATCTCGCTCGCGCGCAGCTCGACGGTCGAGCCGAAGGGGCGCAGGTCAGCGGGGTTGTGGACGGTCTCGACGAGGTTCTCGTCGGCGACGCTGCCCTTGTAGTAGTTGATGCTATAGCCAAAGCTATCAACGGTGTAGACGACGTTGAGGACGTTGCTAGCAACGTCATAGCCCACGGTCAGGGCACCATTGGTCTGGCCGGTGGTGAGGTAACCCTCCGGAGCGTACTTGCCCTGCTCGAAGATGACGGGGCTGCCGTAGAGGCCGTTGGCCGTGTCGCTTCCCAGCAGGTTGTCCTCGGAGATGGCGTCCTTGTAGTAGTTGACGGTGTAGTCGTAGCTACCCAGCGGGTAGACCACGTTGAGCACGCTCTCGCCCTCGAGGTTCACGATGGTGGTGTCACCACTCACTTGGGCGGGAGTCACGTAGCCGGGGGCGAGGTGGCTACCCTCCTCGAAGACGATCGCATCGCCATAGGCACCGTAGCCCGTCTCGGAGGCCACGGGGGCGCCGTCCATGCTACCCAGGTAGTAGTTGACGCGCCACGACAGGTTGTTCTGCCTGGTGTAGACCACGTTGAGCACGTTCGCGGCCGCGTCGGCGGTCACGAGCGTCTGGCCGCTCGTGGCGGCGTTTGCCACGTCGTAGCCCACGGGGGCAAACGGCCCGACCTCGTGCGGGATGTCGCTTCCCAGCATTCCGGATCCCGTTACGGAGCCCAGCAAGTTGGCGTCATCGACGCTGTCCCGGTAGTAGTTGACGGTGTAGCCGACCTGCCCCTTGGAGTACACGACGTTGAGGACGTTGGCGTCAGCATCGATACCGATGGTGGTGGCACCGCTCGTCACGCCGGTAGTGTCGTAGCCCTCGGGGGCGTACTTGCCGCTTACGTAGGGGATGGCGTCCTCGAAGGTGCCCGTGCCGGTGTCACTGCCCAGCAGGTTGGCGGCATCGACGCTGTCCCGGTAGTAGTTGACGGTGAAGCCCAGGTCGTTGCGCTTCCTGTCGTAGACGACGTTCAGCACGTTTTGGGCTGGATCGGCCGTGATGTGGATTCGCAGGTCGGCGACGAGCCTACGGTAGCCCTCGGGCAAGAAGGCGTCGGTGTCGCCGGGCACGGCCAGGTTGCGGTCGTAGTCCCACAGGTAGACGCCCGTGCGCTCGCCCAGGAGGTTCTCGGGGCCCACCGAGTCCTTGTAGTAGGCGATGGTGTAGGCGTAGCTGGCGCGCTCGTAGACCACGTTGTAGCTGTTGGCGGCCGCGTCCTCGGTGATGACGATGTCGAACTCGTCGTCATTGTCCTTGGGGTAGAAGCCCTCGTCGGGGATGTTGCGGTTGAGGGTGTGGATGTCCACGTGCACCGTGGAGCCGTACACGGCCTCCCCCACCAGGGGTTCTCCCTGGAAGTGATAGGCATCGTCCAGCGCCGCATCGTGATAGTAGCGGATGGTGTAGGTGAAGGTGTCGGGGTCGTAGGTCACGTCGATGACGTTCTGGGACTCGTCGGCGGTGATGTCCACCGTGTAGTCCGCGCCGGCCTCGAGCGCCTTGAAGCCCGTGGGGAGCTTGGCGTTGAGCTGCTCGACGGGCACCGTCACCGTGGAGCCGTACGTGGCGGCAGGGCCGGTGGTGCTGCCCAGGAAGCTCTCCTGGCCGGCGTAATCGCGGCTGTAGTAGTTCACGGTGTAGCCAAAGCTATCGCGCTCGTAGACCACGTCCACGACGTTCTGGGTGCCATCGGCGTCGATGACCTCGGGGCCGGTGACGACGGGGTCTGCCTTGTAGCCCGTAGGCGCCGCGTATATCTGCACGGGAATGGCCTCGCCCACGTTGCCGGTGCCGTATTCGCTACCCAGGTACTCGCCTTCCGTGGAGTCCAGGTAGTAGTTCACGGTCCAGGAGGCCTCGGTGGGAGTGCGCAGGTAGGCAACGGGTAGCACTATCTCGCCATATTGGTTGGTTCCCATCTGGGAAAGCTCTTCGGGCGCGATGGGATCGAAACTCGTCGGACGGTAGATCTCGAATCCGTCGGTGCAGTTCTCGTAGATGTAGTCCACGGGCCAGTAGAAGTCGTCGTCGACGAAGGCCCTCATGTGCAGATTGCGCTCCGGATACTCGGTGACCTGGGCACCCTCGAAGTAGAGCAGGCGGATGCAGACGTCCAGGTAATCCAGGGCCACGACCGGGCCCTCGCAGGTGCACTCCTGGGACTGACCGTTGACGTAGATGGACGCCGTGGCCCACAGACGTGCGTATCCGTCCTGGGCATCGGCGGTATCGGCGTCGGTCACGAGGTGCGAGGCCGTGAAGTTGCGGCTCTCCCCCGGCTGGAGCACAGTGGCCGTGGACCAGTCGTCGCTGGGGTTGACCAGCGCGATGCCCGTGGACTGGGCCCACACGCCGCGCAGGGGGACGTTACCGGTGTTGGTGACGACATAGGTGAAGTACAGGGTGTCGCCCACGACGACCGGCTCATCGCCAGATACGCGCGAACCGTCAGCCTTGGCGGCGTCGAAATAGCTCGATACCTCGTAGGCCTCGTAGGGAAGCACATAATCGTCCATGCAAGAGCCAAAGGCGGTCTCGCCGGCGGCTTCGACCGTGGCATAGAATCCCACGGTTACGGGCGTGCCATCCGTAGGCTGGATGACGAGCTCGTGGGTAAAGGTGAAGCTAGCAGATGCGCCCACGGCTAAATCGAAGTCGGCGGGAAGGTCCGTGATCTCGAAGTTTGCGTAGTCTGCGCCGTCATGCGCCGACTCGAAGCCGTTTACGCCGGTGGAAGACGAGGCGCCCTCGCCGGCCTCCACGCCGGGCGAGATGAGGAAGCTGGCGCCCGTGAGGGCGTCGTCGCCCGTGTTGGTAACGGTCACCGTATAGGTGATGGTGCGACTATCCACGTCAAAGGCGGAGCTCACGCTCACCGCATGCTGCGGGTCGGGCTCCTCGTTGGCGGCGGGGTCATCCGGATCGGGCGCGTTGAGGTCGCGGTCGCCCTCGCCCTCAGTGGTACCGGTGGTGTCGTCAGTGTCAGTGGTGTCGGTGGTCTCTTCAGCAGGAGTCTCGGCAGAATCCTCATCAGGATGAGACTGCTGCCCGGAGGAAGCTGTCTCATTTTGGTCTTCGAGATGAGACAGTTGCTCCGGGCTATCTGTCTCGTCCGTGGCAACGACGCCCTCGTCTGCCGTCGTCGCGTACGCCGTCGTCGGCACGCCCACGTAGTAGAACGCGAGACAGAACACCAGCAGGCAGCTGATGACCTTTTGCAGGTTATTCCTATGTTGGACGCGTGCGTTCATCCGTGTAGATACTCCCCTGAATATCCCCTTGTCAGGCACGGGTAATTGATACCACAGGCCCTGTATAGCAGTCATGAGTTTTGCCACGATGACCGGGATTTGACAGGGTAAAGGCACGGTAGTTTCTGGCAGGCGAACCATGTCATGCTCCTATGCTTCGCGGCGCTTGCTGCCAATGAGCGTGGCCTGCAGCATCTGAGCGGGGCAAACCGTGGTCTTGGCAGTGCTCTTGATGACCGTTTCGTATACGCACGTTGCATTAGTGGCAACGGAATAAAAGGACGGGGCGAGCATGGCATCGCTCGCGGCTAAGGCGCTCGCAGGGGCCACGTACGTGGCATCCGCAAGCGCAGAGAGGGTGACAGTCTGCGCGCTAGCAAGCTGCAGGGCCGCCGTGACGGCGTTTTGGGGCTTGCTAGCCGAGGGAACGAAGTAGGCGTAGAGGTTGAGGTTGCGAACGGTGTCGTCGCGAACAATGTTACCGTACCGAATGCCGTCGAGTACCTGCTCGCCTGCACCATCGGGCTGCATGAACCAGCCCGCGAAGTCGTAGCCAGGATAGTCGAAGGCAGCGCCACCAGTAGGCAGAAGAACCCTGTCGTTATAACCAATGCTAACCGACTCTTGCATGCCATTAGGAAAAGAAAAGGTAACGACATAATTGAGGAGTTCCCATTCAAGATAAATCAAGATCGTGTCCTGCGTGGAATCGAGAAGGAAGTCCGGATTGGTCAGGATATCGCCGCACGTCATCGACCTATCGATTTCGTCGAAGTTCTCCGTATATAGGCCTAGGAAAACAGCGCCCGACCAGGCAAGATCGAGATACGGAGACTCGTCCCAGAAGAACGTTCGCACATCATCGAATGCGTGCTCCTCCTCGTAACCCCCACCAACATAGGTGACCTCGATGCGTCGCATTTCGGTCTCGGCATACACTCTCAAGGGGCTCACGCCATCCCAGTCAACCGAATCCGCGATGTGCTGGATAGTTGGTGCCGAGCCGTTGTCGGCGATCCAGTCCTGGTTGTATATGTCTTCCCACTCAGAATTCCACCAGCCCACGATGTTGAAGGGCAGATAGTCATTGTTCGGGTCATCGTCATGGTTATGGTCGTAATCGTAGACAAAGCGATCCGTGAGCCGCATGTTCGCCGCATGAACGAGCGCCATCTCGTCAGGAGACGCATCAGTGTAGGACCAGTACTCGACAGTCACCATTTTCGAAACGAAATAGGCGTAGAGGTTGAGGTTGCGAACGGTGTCGTCGCGGACGATACCCCCGTATTTCCTGCCATCAAGAATCTGCTCGCCCGCTCCGTCGGGCTGTGTGAACCAGCCGATGAAGTTGTAACCAGGGTAATCAAATCCACTGCCAGAGGTTGGAAAATGAATCTCCTGCGGATATAGCACGCTGAGAGTTTCCTTTATTCCGTTGGGATAATAGAGGCTCACCGTATAGTCAAGTGTGGTCCAAACATACTCGATATTCAGAACATCATCAGGATACGCAAGGATAGGATAATCGGGATTGAGCCTGAGCCAGATATCACCACAGGTCATAGTGCTATCAATCGCGTTGAATTCGTCATCAAGGATTGCGTCAAGCCTATGACCCTGCCACTGGATAGTATCGTTTACAGGACAACCGTACCAGCTGAATTGTCGGTCAGTCTCGAAATGGTACTCATCCTCGTAGCCATACAAGTTGTAATGCACATCGAACATGCGTAACTCGTACTCGCAATACAGGTTAATGGGGCTCAGGCCATCCCACGCGGTATCAGAATCCAAGAAAGCGTTACCAATAAGCTGCCGTATAGTCGGCCAAAGAGTGGTGGGGTCACTTGCCCAGTACGTATTGAGGTTGATGTCCGACCAACCCGTGGGCCTGTAGGGCATCCAATCATTGCTCGGATCACCGTCGCTGTTCTGGTTATAGGTAGGGTCGAAAACATCGGAAAGTTGCATGCTCGCCGAGTGAACGAGCGCGAAATCGTCAGGCGAGGCGTCAGTGAAGGACCAGTACTGAACGGTCACATTATCAACAGAGCGGATGCAGGCATAGAGGTCACGGGAATACACGTATTCATCAGGCTCGAAGCTTGAGTAGCTATCGCCACTTTTGACCCGCTGCCCCGCACCATTGGGCTGGGTAAACCACCCCACAAAAAACTGGTCATCGGAAACGGCAAAGTCTGTTCCTACTGCAGGCAGGCCAATACCCTCATAGTAGGTGACCTTCCTGCGTGAGCTGCCGTCGTCTATGTGGAAAGTAACCGTGTAGTGTTTTGGCAGCCAGGCAAAATAGACTGTCAGCGTGTCCGCAAGAGGATCGTCGAGCAGGTCTTTCAGTATGTATCCGCAGGTCGTCGTCTCATCAATCTCGTCACCGAGGTCGTCATACTGCCCGAGCAGCTTATAGCCGGCCCAGTGGACATCGGAAACGTACGGTCGCCCATCCCACGACATGTACCGCACGGTCTGGAGGTCATGCTCGGCCTCATAGCCATTGCCCTCATACGTGACTTTAATGTATCTACGCTCCAGCGCGCTGTACACATCGATATAGGGAACTGAACCATCCCAACCAATAGCGTCAGCAATATGCTGGACAGTCGGATGGAACCCCTTGGAATCGACCCAGCTCTGGTTGTACGTGCACGCGAACGTGCTGTCATGCCAACCGATGGTCTTGTAGGCGAAATGGTCGTTGGACGGGTCGTCGTCCTTGTTTTGGTCATAGGAAAAGTCGAATAGGTCGGTAAGCTGAACCGTCGCCTCATTCACCTTCACGCCCTCATCGGGCGAGTCCTCGGTGTACGACCAATAGCGCAGCGTCACACTCCCCTGCTCCTCGGGTTCACGAGCGTCCAGAGTCATCGGCACGTCCAGGGCATCGCGAGCAGGGAGCTCGGAAGATGCGGGTGCTTTCTCGGACTCTGCACAAATTGCATCACCAGCAGCAAGAGGATTCTCGGAATCAGCAATAATCGTCGTGTCTGCCTCAATGCATGTCAGCTCGATATCCCCCTCGAGAGTGCTCTCGGACTCTACAGCTTTGGGTGCAGCCATCGCAAAGGAGCGACGAGCCTTGGCCTTGGCGAGCGGCGTCGACGTCGAGATGGTCTCGATTACCGCGACCTCGTCGAGCACGCTCATCGAGCTGACGGAGGAGCCGCCGACCGAGGGGATAATGTAGGCGTAGAGAGTCCTAGAAGCAATCGTATCGTTCTTTTCAAGATTTGCATAACGATAGCCATCAGGGATTTGTTCACCGCCACCATTCGGCTCAGTAAACCATCCAACAAAATCATAACCAGGATAATCGCCAGCCATATTGATGGTCGGAAAACCAATCACATCAGCATAATTCAGGCCCAGAATAGTGCTGGAACCATTCGGGAAAACAAACTCAACCTCATAATTAATCGGCATCCAGTCAAGATAAATCGTCATTTCATCAGCAAGCGGATCGAATATCATATCAGTGAGAATATCGCCACAGGTTATCGTGGAATCGAGCTCATCACCCCAGTCATCAGTTTCGCTAAGAAGTACACGGCCGCTCCACTTAAGGCCCTCAATATACGGAGTGACATTCCAGGGGATGTACTGCACCAATTCGATATAGTTCTCGTCTTCGTAGCCACCTGCCTCGTAAGTCACCTTAATCTCGCGAAGCACCATATCGGCATAGACATTGATATCACTTACTCCATCCCAGCCAATGTAATCGGCAATCCACTGAATCGTGGGCTCAAAGCCGTGCGAGTCTACCCAATCCTGATTGTAAAGCTCAGCCCACGAATCATCATACCAACCTGTCGGTTTATAGGGCAGATAGTCGTTAGTCGGATCATCGTCCTTGTTCTGATCAAATTTGTAATCGAAAAGATCTGTAAGCTGTACAGTCTCTCTGCGTATCTCAGTATACACGCCATCATCGACGGGGAAATCAGGCGTAAACGACCAGTACACCAGCGTCACGCCGTCCGGCTCCCAGATCGCGTAGAGCACGTTGGGGTTGACGAGCTTCTCGCTAAAGGTGCCGTCGCCGTTGTCCTCGAGCACGCTCAGCCAGTTGAGCACGTCGTACTTGTCGCCGGGCTTGTAGTCGATGTCGGTGGCGTCAGGCGTCACGGCCCAGCCCTTGAGCTTGTAGCCGTCGCGCTGGGGCGCGTCCAGGGTGATGGTGGTGGAGCACTCCACGAGCCACTCGTCCGGATCCAGATGCGGCACGTCCGGGTAGTTGGAATCGTAGATGATGGGGATCCACTGGGCCTCCCACACGGCGTACAGGATGGTCTCCTCGGCCGGCATCCTCCAGCCCGTCGGGGCGGTCTCGTAGATGCCGTCGCCGTCGAGGTCCTGGTAGGTCAGGTCGGCATCGGGCTCGGTGGCGCCCAGCTTGCGCGACCAGCCCAGGAAGGTGTAGCCCACGCGACGCAGGTAGCTAGCATCCGGCATGGTCACCTCGGAGTCGATGTTGTGCTGCGTGCGGTCCTCGTAGCCCGCCGGCGGGTTGCCGTCGCTCGTGTTCCACGAGCCCGTGGCCACAGCCGTGGTGCGGGTCTCGTCGATGGTGCCGTCCGGGTTCACGTAGACCGTGTATAGCGAGCCGTCGCGGTCGATGCGCGAGGGGTCGTTGATGTCGGCGTAGCCGTCAGGCCTGAAGGTGAGCGGTTGCACGGACATCGCCCAGATGGCGTACAGGGTCACTTCCTGCGGCAGCATCTTGAAGATGGCGTCCTCGGCACCGGCGGGGGCATCGGCCGGGGTGTAGACCGGCGTCGAGGCCGTGGCGTTCTCGGCGATCAGGGCGTCGCGGTACATGAAGTTGTCGATGCCGCCCAGCACCTGGTTGGCGTTCCTGATGCAGTCCATGATGGACATGAAGGTGAACGAGCCGTCCGAGGCGGTCACCATGACGGTGTTGCCGTTGTCCCAGGCGTAGCCCTGCAGGCTGTACGGGCGGCCCTGGGCGTCCAGCGGGGCCTGCACCAGGCCGCCGTAGCGCTTGTCCACGGGCAGGTGCACGGTGGCGCCGGTCTTGTATTCCTTGCCGTAGCTGTGCTGGTTGTCATAGCCCGGAGCCGGGAAGTAGGAGTCGCCGCGGGTCTCGTTGGCGCCGTCGATCCAGGTGCCCACGCCCAGGTCCACGATCAGGCGCGAGGTCACGGCCTCGAAGTAGATCTCGAGGCGCAGGTGCTGCTGACCGGGGGCGAACTCGCGGTAGCCCGTGGTGGCGTCCGGTGCGGGCCACTCGGGGTTGGTCCAGGCGGTGTGGCCGATGATGTAGCCGGTCTCGACCGACGTGGTGGTCACGGGGTTGCCGAAGTCGTCGTAGTAGGTGACGTAGGTGCCCGGCATGATGTACTTGTAGCCCTGCAGGCCCGGCTTGGTGTAGTCGTCCGGGTTGTCGTAGGGACGGTCGTCGTTCCAGTAGTCGCGCTTGGACGCGTCGTAGGTGTTGGCGCTGGCGACCTCGTCCACGACGCCCCAGTGGTCGATGACCTTGTAGACCTCGCGCTGGCCGTCACCGTTGATGGTGTAGATGATCGTCTGGTAGGTGTTGGACTGGGAGGGAGGATCGACCGGGTCATTGCCGTTCGGATCCTTGGACTCGGCCTCCCACACGGCGTACAGGGTGATGTCGCGGTTGGGCATCGTGAAGGTGGTGCCCACCGGGATGAAGTGCACCAGGCCGTTGGTGGTGCCGCCGTCGGCCATGGCGATGGCGGCCGCGGCGATGGAGGCCAGGCCCTTGGAGTCGTTGACGTTGACGGTGCCGTAGTCGGCCGTGGTCACGTTCTCGAGGTAGTACCAGCCCTTGAGCTTGTAGCCGGGACGCTGCAGGTCGTTGGCGCCGGGAAGCGTCAGCACGTTGGCGTCGCGCACGCCCGGGGTGCCGGCGGTCTCGTCGAAGACGTAGTCCTTGTAGTTCTGCGGCATGTCGGGCAGCTTGGTGCCGGCGGCGTCGGTCCACACGATGGTCTCGTTGCCGTCCTTGTCGAGCACCGTGCCCGGCTTGAGGTACAGGCTCAGCGGCGTGGAGTCCATGACCACCGACATGACCGAGGAGCCGTCGCCGGCCACGGTGATGGTCAGGGTGCCCCACACGGTGCCGGCGGGGTTGAGGCCCATGCTCGTGATGGAGGAGCCGCTGATGCCGGCCCAGTGCAGCGAGCCGTCGCTGGTGGCGCTGGCCGTGCCGATGATGTCGTAGATCGTCGGGGTCGTGCCCATGAACTTGTAGCCGCTCCAGTCGATGGCCTGCAGCGCGCTCTTGTACGGGGCGGCGGCCACCTGCGCGGCGTCATGCGGGTTGGCGATCGTGTAGGTCTCGTTGGCGATGCCGGTCGTGGTGGTGGACAGCCACAGGGTCAGGCTGCCGTTGCCGTCGACCTTGTAGTAGTGGACCTCGAACGGGGTGTCGCCCTTGGCCGACCACACGGCGTACAGGCGCACCACGGTGTTGGGGTAGATCGGGGCGGGCATCACGTAGAACTCGTTGGGGTCGTTGCGCGTGAAGTGCTTGCCCACGTTGATGCCGCCGTCGGCGGTGTCGGCGCTGGCCTTGTTGGCGGTGTCCTGCGAGGTGCGGCCCTCGGAGGTGTGCACGTACTGGTTGGTGCCGTCGTCGAGGGTGACCTGCGGCTGGTAGTACCAGCCCACCAGGTCGTAGCCGTCGCGGTCGAGCTTGTCAGAGCCGGGCAGGTAGTACTGCTCGTCGGTCACGAGCTGCACGGAGCCCTTGAAGTTGGGGTCGAGCGTCACGGGGCTCGTGCCGTCCACGCCGCCCGGCGTGAGCACGAGCGTGTAGACGTTGGCCTGCCACACGGCGTACAGCGTGGTGTCGACCAGGCCCATGGTGAAGGTGTCGCCGATCATGTAGATCTTGCCGGCCATCTGCAGGTCGGTGTAGATAGCGTGGGTGTCGCGGGCCTTGGCGGTGGAGATGTCGATGCTCGTGGCGCCGCCGTCCAGGCTCCAGGTCTTCTCGGTCGTCCAGCCCATGAGCGTGTAGCCCGTGCGGGTGATCTTCGGGGTCCAGTAGTCGGCGCCGATGTCGAAGCGCTTCTCGGTGTAGACCGGGTAGAGCTCCTTGGTGTGCGTCGAGGTGAGCGTCGAGGTCGCGCCGTCGATGGTGTCGGTGTCCGGAGCGGTGTCCCACACGGCGTAGTCGCCGCCCTCGAAGGTGAGCTTGAGGGGCCTGGGCTCATAGTAGAGCTTGAGCACGAGCGGGTTGACGCCATCGTAGGTGCCGGTGCGCACGTTCTGCACGGTGATGGTGTTGTTGCTCGAATCCTTGTAGGTGAAGTTGGCGCCGTCGGCGAAGACGTTGTAGCCCTGGAAGGCGGGATCCAGGATGTAGGGCTTGCCGATCGCGTCGTACTTGGCGATGGTGTCGGCGTCGTAGACGTGGTCGATGGCGGTGCACACCTCGTCGGTCACGCAGTACAGCGTGTTGGTGCCGGTCGGGTCGACGATGACCTGCTTGAGGTAGCCGTTGCCGTCCTTGCGGTAGTGCTCGACGGTGTAGGGCACGGTGTTCTGCGCGCGCCACACGGCGTAGAGCTCGATGTCGCCGGCGGCCATGATGATGTCGCCGCCGTCCTTGGTGAACAGGCGGGCCAGGCCGTCGGTGAGGTCGGTCGGCACGATGGAGAGGTCGTAGTACGCGCCGTTGGTGGTGCCCCAGCCCGGCAGGCTGTTGGCGTAGCCACCGCTCACGTCGGCGATGGCGTCGCTGATGAAGCTCGCGTAGCCCTTGGCGGTAGCCACCTCGTGGGTGGTGCCGTTGTAGAGGTGCTCCTTGAGGGTGGTCCAGCCGATGAAGTCGTAGCCGCCGCGGCCCAGGTCGCCGTAGAGCGCGCCGGTGTTCTGCTCGGTGAAGAAGTAGGCCACGCGCACGTCGTCGGTGTTGGCGTCCGTGCCGCCGGTCCACTTGCCGGCGCCGGTGTGGTAGCTGATCTTGTGCATGACCGGGTCGCCGTGCTCGTCGGTGGCGTACGGCGCGTAGTAGAGCTTGAGCACCAGGCTGCCGTCGGAGGCCACCATGCCGGTGTAGGTGGAGGTGGTGCCGCCACCGGGGACGAAGACCGTGGTGCCGTCGGGCAGCGTGATGGTCGAGGCGATGACACGCTGGTAGCTGTAGCCGGCCACGGCGGTGTCCTTGGCCAGGTAGCTGTCGCCGTTGGGAGAGGCGGCGTGCGTCGGGTCGAAGGCGTCGATCCAGTTCTTGTCGACGTAGACGGTCTCGCCGGTCACGCCGTACAGCGTCTCGGTGGACAGCTGCACCTCGTCGCCGGCGTTCTGGTAGGTGCCGGGGATTTTGTAGCGCTCGACGGTGTAGGGCGTGTTGTTGTCGGCCTTCCAGATGGCCCACAGGTGCAGGTCGCTGGCGGGCATGACCACGGCGTGGCCGTCCTCGGTGTAGAACACGGTGCTGAAGATGCCACCGGCGATGTTGCCGGGGTTGTTGACCGACTCGAGGTAGTAGCCCAGGCCGTGCGTGAAGATCGTGTTCACGTAGCTCGTGCCGTTGGCGTAGCTCACGGTCTGGCTGCCGGTGGTCGGGTTGAAGACGAGCCAGTTGTTCTCCTGGTTGTTGGCCAGGTAGTTGTTGGCGATGGTCACGCTGGCAGAGCCGCTGGCGGCGGCGCCATCGGACTTGGTCGACCAGCCCACGAGCTCGTAGCCGTCGCGGAACGGGTTGGCGTCGTTGTTGTCGTGGCGGTAGGCGCCGTTGAACAGCGTGTTGCCCAGCAGGTCGTTGGGCAGCGCCACGGTGGTCTGCTCGGTGCGGTAGATGCGGCTCACGTAGCGGCCGTCCGTCGAGATGGTCCAGCCGGCGGCGGCCAGCGCGTTGGTGTCGTAGGTGCCCTTGGAGGTGTCGGCGTCCAGGTGCAGCACGAACTCGTGCTCGTCGGCCTCGTAGTAGAGGTTGAGCGTCGGGCGGCTCGTGGCGGTCAGGCTCGCGGTGAGCAGCGCCTTGGCCGTGGTGAACCAGTTGGCGGCGTTGGCGCTGTAGTAGCCGGCGTCGGCCTGGCCCTCGTCGCGGTAGGTGTAGCCGGCCATGGCCTTGTCGTAGGCATGCCAGTCGTCGTTGCCGGTCAGGCCCTCGGCCATGCCCTGCTTGTTGGCGTTGCCGTGGACGGTGGTGTCGACGTAGCCCTGGTAGGTGTTGGAGCTCACCAGGACGCGGTTGCCGTTACCGTCGACCTTGTAGATGTTGACGTCGTAGTCGACCTTGATGCTGTCGTCGGCGCCGCCGGCGTAGTAGAAGACGTAGATGGTGGTGGTGCCGTCGGCGTTGACCACGGCGCGCTCGTAGCCGAAGCCGTCGGCGCTCGTGGTGTAGAGCGTGCCGCCGATGAGCACGGAGCTGTGCGGGCCGCTCGTGATGTGGCCGTAGCCGAGCCAGAAGAGCCTGTCGGCGTCGGTGGTCACGAGCGTGGTGTTGACGTTGCCGTAGCGGTCGACGTAGGTCTCGGCGTCATGCGGCATCGTGTCGCCATTCTCGGCCACGGTGAAGGTCAGGCCGGCGTCCTTGATGGCGGGGAACGTGTCGGTCTTGGCGATGGTGCCGTTGCCGTCGCGGTCAACCTTGATGTGGACGACGGTGACGTCGGCCGGCAGGGCCTCCCAGATGGCCTCGAACACGCGGTTGCTGTCCCACAGGAAGGTCTGGGCGTCGAAGGTGCCGTCGGCCTTAATGTTGAAGACGGTGCCGCTGGCCACGTCGGTCCAGCCCTTGAGCTTGTAGCCGGTCTTCTTGACCTGGCTGGCGGGCAGCGGGGTGTAGCTGTGGTTGTAGTAGACGGTGCGGTCCACGTTCTCGGGCGTCGTGCCGTCGTCCTCGGTGATCTGGCCGCCCAGGCTCTTGTAGGTGATGGTGAACTGGTCCACCACGTAGTACAGGCGCAGCACCAGGGCGTCGGCCGAGGTGTGGTCACCCACGTGGCCGGTGATGCGGCCGGTGGCGTTGGTGGAGTACAGCATCGAGACGGTGCTGTTCTCGGGCAGGACCCTCGAGAAGGTCGGGTCGTAGGAGAAGCCCACGTAGTAGCCGTTGACGTGCAGGTAGCGCCAGCCGGCCTCGGCGCCCGCGGCGGCGTTGGCGATCCAGGCGGACAGCGCGGCGTCGTAGATGGCGTTGAGGATGGTGGTGCCGTCGGTGTCCACGGCGGCGTCCACGCGCACGTACTGGCCGGCGGTGCCGTTGTAGGAGTTGCGGTCGATGAGGTTGGGCAGCTGCAGGTTGCCGTTGGCGTCCACGTCGACGGTGTAGCGCTCGACGTAGAACTTCGTGCCGTTGGGGATGGCCTCGAGGTACACGGTGAGGATCGTCTGCAGGATGCCGGCGGCATCGGCGTCGTCGCCGGTGGCGTTGAGGTAGGCCGTGTTCCACTCGGTGACGCCGTCGGGCAGAAGCGGGCTGGTCTGGCTGTAGATGCGGTAGCCGGCCGGGATGACGATGCTCTGCAGGTTGGCGTACACCTTGGAGATGTCGTTGCCGTAGCGCTCGGTGGGCAGCAGGCTCGTGGAGCCCGGGGTGCCCGCGTAGTCGAGGTAGTTGCCCGTGACGCCCGTGCGCACGTAGGTGGCGATGGTCTCGACGGTGCCGTCGCCGTTGACGACCTTGACGATGACCTTGTACTCGGAGTCGATGGCGCGCCAGATGGCGTACAGCGTCACGGTGTCGTTGGGCACCTCGAAGGCGAACGGGTCGCCGGCCTTAATGATGCGGCCCGCGTGGGTGTCGATGAACTCGTTGGAGATGATGCCCTCGAGGTCGCAGGCGATGGTGCCGTTGTCGGGATGCGTCGGGTCGGCCGTCGAGAAGGCGCCGTCGTTGGAGACGTACCAGCCGTACAGCGTGTAGCCGGGACGCACGCCCACGATGGAATTGGGCAGCGCGATCTTCTCGCCGGTGCGGTACAGGTTGGTGGACGGGTTGTCGCCGCGCCACTTGGCGTCGTTGGCGTAGTCGCTACCGGCCTTGGTGCCCAGCTCGAAGTTGATCTGCTGGCGCTCGGCCAGGTAGTAGAGCTTCAGCACGAGGCGCGGGTCCTCGGCGGTGACGGTGCCGGTGAGCACCTGCAGCTCGTACTCGCCGAACTTGTAGCCCTTGATCATGTGAGCGTAGCTCGTGGCCGGGCTGGTGGAGTTGTCCAGCCAGGTACCCAGCTCGTAGGTGCGGCCCGTGGCCTCGTCGATGTAGGCGCCGGTCTTGGCATGGCCGATCGTGCGGAACTGGCTCTCCTCCCACAGGTCGATGATGTCGCCATCGCCCTGGACGAGGTAGTGCTGGATGTAGAACGGCGTGTCGTTGTCGGGCACGTAGACGAGGTAGATGGTCGGCTTGCCGATGGGCATGCCGGGCACCTCCTCGATGGTGCCGGTGGTCACTATCTTCTTCCAGTACTCGACACCGCCGATGGTGGCGTCGGCCTGGTCGCTCGGGTTGGTCGGGTCGCACAGGTGGTAGCCGGCCGGCAGCGGGACTTCCCAGTTGCGGTCCGGGTTGGGGTTGGTGGAGTCCATGATGTCGCGCGGGGAGAGGGCCACGAGGCTGCCGTCGGCCTGGACCTCGTAGTACTCGCACTCGGGCTGGCTCGGGTCATCGAAGAAGACCTTGTCGCCGGCGTATCCGCGGAACTCCATGGTCGTGAGCTTCTTGGCGTTCGTGCCGCCTTCCATGACCCAGCGCTCGACGGAGAAGGTGATCTCCTTGGCGCGCCACACGGCGTACAGCGTGGTGGCGCCCTGCGGCATCTTGAAGGTGCCGCCGGCCGGGATGAACAGCGGGTTGACGCCGTACTGGTCCATGGCACCGGAGGCGGCCAGAGCGGCGCACTTGGCGATGGACTCCTTGCCCACCAGGTTGGTGTAGATGGTGTAGTCGGCACCGGAGTACCAGCCCACGAGCTCGTAGCCCGGGCGGGTCGCGGCCGTGGAGACCGGCACCGTGAGCGTCTTGCCCACCTTGTAGTTACCGGAGATGTTGGCGGCGCCGCTCGTCCAGTCGCGGTCGGCCAGGTCGGTGGAGTTGCTGTCGCCCAGCACGAAGGTGAGCGGCAGGGCCTCGGCCACGTAGTACAGCGTGAACTCGGACTTGCCGTCGCCGGAGATGCGGGCCGCGAGGCTCGTCTGCAGGGTGGTGCCCGGCACGTAGCCGTCGGAGTTGGGATGGAACTTGTAGCCGGTGAAGTCGAAGATGAACTCGTTGCCAATCATCGCGCCCAGCGGGTAGCTCAGCGTGATGGTCGTCAGGTTCACGTTGTCGCGGGTGCCGTAGATGTGGTTGACGTTGTCCTCGTAGCCGGTCTGGTACGGCGCCGTGCCGGTGCCGCGGCCGATCCACGCCGGCTGCCACTCCTTGTCGGTGGTGAACTGGCGGATCTCGGTGAGCACCTCGAAGGTGTTGCCGTCGCCGTCGACGAAGACGTGGTGGACCTTGAACAGCGTGTCGTCGTTGGCCTTGTAGTACACGCGGAAGACCGTGGGATTGGTGGGATCGCCGCTGATCACCGCGTTGAGGACGTTGCGCGCGTCGGTGAGGTCGAGCGTGTAGCCGCGGAAGTCGTAGTCGCGGCCGTTGTCGCTGAACGTCGAGTTGGTGACGAGCTTGTAGCGGGCCTGCAGGTCGGAGAGGTCGGTGACGCGCAGGTCGACGGTGTCGCCGGTGGCGTACTTGAGCGAGGCGTTGGTGTTGGTGTACTCGAGCGTGGCCTGGCCGTCGACGACCTTGTAGTAGGCGATCTGGAAGTTGGACTCCTCGGCGACCCACACGGCGTACATGAACACCTCGGTGCTCGCATCGGAATCAGGCACGGTGTAGTTGGTGCCCACCGGGTAGAAGGTGCCGTTGCCGTAGAAGTTGGGGTTGCTCATGAGGTTGTTGTAGCGCAGCACGGAGGCGGCACCGGCCGTGGCCATGTCGGCGTTGGTGGTGTACCAGCCCACGAGCTTGTAGCCCGGACGCCTCGCGGCACCCGCGCCCGGCAGGAAGTGCTGCGAGCCAGAGGTGACGTCGATCGAGCCGGTGAGCACGAAGCCGTTGCCCGCGCCGCTGTAGCTCTTGATCCAGTTGCCGTCGGTGAAGGTGACGTCGTCGTTGAGCTTGAGCGTGAGCTTGTAGGTATCCGGCGTGTAGAACAGGCGGATGACCGCGCTGCCGTCGCCCTTGATCATGACGTACGGGTCGGAGGTGAACGACACGTCGTTGATCGTGAAGGTGCCGGCCTGGTAGCTGTAGCCGATGATGGACGGGTCGCGCAGGAACGCGTCAGCGGTCAGGTGCGTCGGGATGATGGTGTTGCCGTCGGCGTCCACGTAGCTGTACGACATCCAGGTGCCCGGAGCGCTTTCCTGGGCATCCGCCTTGGCGTAGGCGCCCGCATAGCCCTGGCGCCAATCGCTCACGCCGTTGCCGTGCTCGTCGAGCACGCGGGTTGCCACGCCGTCGCCGGACACCTTCCAGTACTGCACCTCGTAGTCCACGAGGACGGACACGTAGTACAGCTTGAAGGTCGTGGTGCCGTCGCCGGCCAGACCCGGGGCGGAGGTGATCGTGTCGAACTCCTCGTACAGCGTGCCGTTCAGCAGCTGCGAGAAGTCCTCGAAGTACTCGAAGCCCTTGAGCGACGGGTAAGCGGCGTAGTCGGTGATCTCCCTGACGGCGCCCTCGGCGATGAGCTGCTCGGCCTTGAAGCCGGTCTGGGTGGTGGTGTAGATGGGGCCGTCCTCGACGCGCAGCACCTGCGAGATGGTGCCGTCGGCGTTGCGGATGGCAACGACGCGGTAGTGCTCCACGTTGAAGGTGGCCTCGGCGGGCTCCCACACGGCGTACAGCGTCTGGTGCAGCGGAGCGCCCACCTCGTAGGTGGTGGTGTAGAGCACGTCGGTCAGGGCGTCGAAGCTCGCGTGGTTGCGGTCGGCGCCGATGGCCTCCCAGGTGTCCAGGGCGGCCTTGTCGGTGGTCCAGCCCAGGAGCTTGTAGCCGGTGCGGTAGATGTCGTTCTTGGCCTGGGTCGAGACGGGAACGTCGATGACCTGGCCGGTCATGTACTTGCGCGACGTGGACGAGCTGAAGTTGTCGGTGCCGCTGCTCCACACGCCGCCCTGGGGATCGAAGACGATCTCGCGCGGGGCGGGCGTGTAGAACAGACGCAGGACGAGCATCTCGCTGTCGCCCACCACGGTGCCGGTAGAAGTGGTGGAAAGCGACGTGTTCTGCGAGATGCGGAAGGTGCGGCTGATGGTGGTGACCGTGCCGTCGGCGGCGACGTAGGTCACATCGTAGGTCAGGTCCTTCGAGGCGCCGGTGTACATCCACGAGGTGGTGGGCGCGGCGTCGAAGCCCTCGATGGTCTTCCACATGTAGGACAGCGAGTCATACGGGGTGGCCTCGTCGGGAGCGCCGGTGACGGTGGTGTCAAGCGTGCCCGGGGCGTTGGTGTTGTAGGCGGGGTCGCTCACGTTGGCCTTGTAGCCGGCGGTGCCGTGCAGCGTCACGGTGGGAGCGACGCTCTCGTCGAACTTGACGGGGCTCTTGCTGATGGGATCCCAGTACCAGTACTCGACCTGGTAGGACGAGCCGCCGGGGATGGCCTCGTAGTAGAGGATGAGCGTCATGCGGCCGTCGGGCGTGACCTGGCCGGTGAGCTTGGCGTTGCCGTAGACCGTGGAGTAGGTCGGGTCGGTGATGAGGTTGTAGCCGTTGCGCAGCGGGTAGGCCCAGATGGTCTGGGCGGCGTTGCCGGTCGGGGCGAAGCCCACCGTGGAGCCCGTGGGGCCCTGCAGCAGCGGGTTCTCGTTGACGTCCATGAAGGCGGGCTTGGTGATGTCGCCGTTGGCGTCGCGGATCTCGAGGCGCTCGAAGTCCTTGTCGCGGATGACCTTGCCACCCTCGACGCGGTAGACCTTGACGTTGTAGTAGTTGTCGAGCGGCTTCCACACGGCGTAGAGGCGCACGACGCCGTAGCCGGCGGCGTCCACGTTGGCGGGGCCAAGTGCCGCGGCGGGCACGGTCCAGTTGACGCCCGGCTTGAGCAGGTTGCTGTAGTCGAAGTTGATCTCGGCCCAGTCGCGCATGTCGGTGGTGGTGGCCCAGCCGGCGAGCTCGTAGCCGTCGCGCTCGACGTTGGCGTTGACCGGCAGATTCATGGTGTCCAGGGTGTGGACGCGGCCCAGGGTGCCGCCAAAGGCGCCGTCGTCGCGGTTGAGGTTGTTGATGGTCCAGCTGCCGTCGCCCAGCTCGAAGACGACGTCCTGCTTGTTGGCGTCGAAGTAGAGCTTGAGCACCGTGGAGCAGTCGCCGGCGACGCGGGCGTTGTCGTAGAAGGCGGACAGGTCGGCCGAGAAGGTGAAGCCCGGCAGCGCGTTGTCGTAGATGATGTAGTAGTTGGTGTTGTCGCTCGGGTCGACCACGCGGATGGAGCCCGGCGTGTAGGTCAGGCCCATGCCGTCCACGACGGCCTTCTTCACGGCGTGCGCCCACTGGCCGGCCGTGGCGGCGACGCGGATGAGGTACTTGTCGAGGTCCTCGTCGGCCACGCGGTTGGTCAGCGCCGCGTCGGTGTAGACGTTGCCGTTGGCGTCGCGGTAGATGGGATTGCCGTTCTTGTCGACCTCGATCTGGGTCACCTTGTCGGACAGCACCATGTAGCGGTTGACGGTGTAGTACACCTTGTCGACCTCGGGCGTGTAGAACAGGTAGATGACCGAGCCGCCGGTCTTGCTCAGCTCGAGCGAGTTGACCGAGCCGTTGACCGGCAGCGAGGTGTCATAGCCGATGATGTTGGCGCCCACGGGCACCGTGAAGGACTTCTCGAACACGTAGCCGGCCGGCGTGGGAACGCTGAACGGCGTGCCGGGCGCGTACGGCGTGTTCAGGGCCTCGGTCACCACGCCGTTGGCCGTCGGGTAACGGCGCACCGGGTTGGTCGGGTCGCTGAAGTCGATGATGTCGCCGAAGTTGCCGGACAGCACGTTGTCGTCGCTGGCGGGCGGCACGGGGAAGGTGAACGGAATGCGCTCGATGTCGCCGTTGCCGTGCTGGACCCACACCTCGACGGTGTAGGTGGCCTGCACCGCGCGCCACACGGCGTGCAGCACGTAGGTGTCGTACTCGCCCGTCTCGGCGTTGTAGTGCAGCAGCGGCGAGCGGTTCGGGTCGGTCGGGTCGAGCTTGTCGCCGGCGTTGAGCTCGGGCATCTTGAACAGGGCGCCGTGGCCGTCGCTGCCCAGGCCCCAGAAGCCGCTCGTCATCGTCTTGAGCTGATCGGCGACGGCCAGCGAGTTGGTGCCCTTGGTGTTGGTGCCGGTGGCCTCGATGTACCAGCCCACGAGCTCGTAGCCGTCGCGCTTCACGTCGCCGGTGGTGGGCAGGTAGGTCTCGCTGCCCGTGGCCATCTCGATGGGGATGACGCGGGTGAAGTCGTCAGCCCACTGGCCCTCGTCGCCCAGGTCGAAGTCGAGGAAGCGGCGGTCGGCCACGTAGTACAGGCGCAGCACCGTGGAGCCGTCACCGGCCACGTAGAGCTCGTACGGGTTGGAGTTCACGGTCGTGAGCTCGCGGATGCCCGTCTCGGGGTTGGTGCGCCACACGGTGGCGGTGTCCGAGTAGGTGTAGCCGGGGTGTCCCACGGCCGCCGGCACGAAGGTCAGCGGGTCGGTCGAGACGTAGGTGCCGGCCGTGGCGTTGGGGATGACGATCGGGTCGCCCTCGGCGATGGTCTCCTTGAACATGCCGTCGACGAAGACGTGCTCGACCTTGTAGGAGGTGCCGCCCTCGATACCCTCGAAGTACATGCGCAGCACCGTGGTGCCGTCGCCCTTGACGATGGCGCTCAGGATCTCGTCGGTGTGGGCCACGTAGCGGTAGCCGGCCGGTGCGGTGATGCCGATCTTGCCGGCGTCGGCCTTGTCGCTCGCGTTGGCCAGCAGCTGCAGGGTCACGGTGCTGTCGGTCGGGGCGCCGTTGTTGTTGTAGGGGGCGCCGTAGTGCGTGGTGTCGAAGAGCACGTCGCCCAGGTTGGTCTCGGGACGCGACGGGTCGCCGCTGTTGACGGTGTAGCGCTCCACGACGAAGTGCATGTTGGGATCGGCCCAGTAGTACATGCGCAGCACGAGGCTACCGTCGCCGCGCACGACGCCGGACTCGATGGCCTTCTCGTAGTCGGGCAGGTACCAGTAGCCGAGCCACATGTTGAAGTACTTGGTGACGCCCACGTCGAGCTGGACGCCCGAGATGTCGGTCTCGGCCACGTAGTAGTCCTTGAGCTCGGCGTCGTAGAAGACCTTGACGCGCGAGTTGGCCGGCGCGTAGACCTTGACGGTCTCGGTGGGCTTGTTGGTGTAGCTCAGGGTGCCATCGTCGTTGACGTAGACGACCTTGCCGCCCACGAGCTTGCCGTCCACCATCTCGCCGCCGATGACCTTGTAGCGCTCGACGGTGAAGGTCACGTCGTCGATGACGAAGTGGGCGGTAAAGACGCGGTTGTCGTAGCTCATGAACGAGCCGTTGATGCGCTGCGGGAAGAACGTCGGGCCCATGAGGTTGGCGTCGCTCGGGATGGAGGTCCACAGGTCGGAGCCCGCGATGACGGTGCCGTCGTAGGCGACCCACAGGCCGTCGTCGCGCGTCCAGTGGCTGAAGCGGTAGCCGGGCTTGGGCTCGGTGTACACGGCCTGCGGATGGCCGGTCACGGGCTCGAAGCTGTCATGGTCCATCGAGATCGAGCCGCCGTCGGAGGGCACGAAGTCGTAGTAGATGTCGATGGGCGCCTTCTCGCGGAAGATCGCGTAGAAGGTCACGGTGTCGCCGGTGTTGAGGCCGGTGGTGGGCAGTGCCACGCCATCGAGCGCCGGGGCCCAGTTGAGGTCCGTGGAAAGCGGTGCCATGCCGCCCTGCAGGTCGACGATGCTCGTGAACCAGCCCAGGAACTCGTAGCCGTCGGGCACGGTGACCTTGGTGCCCAGGGGCTTGCCCGTCGGGCCCGACGCGATGAGCTCGAAGGTCGGGTCGGTGGAGCCGTAGTCGCCGTTGCCGTACGGGTCGTTGCCCACGTGCGGCACGTTGATGACCTCGTAGGCGATGGTGGCGTAGTTGCGCGGATCGAGCATGTAGTAGAGGTCGAGCACCATGACGTTGCCCGTGGTGCCGTGGCCGATGACGCCATGGCTGGTCTGGGCCGAGATGTCGTCGGCATAGGCCCACTTCCAGCCGCCGTCGACGAGGTAGTCGCTACCCAGCAGGATCTTCTCGAGGTAGTAGCCGGACAGGTCGATGTTGCCGGCGTCGTCCAGCTCGTAGAGGTGCCAGGCCACCGACGTGGTGCCGTCGGGGTTGGTCACCGTGGTCGAGCGGACGCCCACGCGGGTGTCATAGGGGCCGTCCAGCGTCTCGGTGAGGCGCAGGTCGAAGTTCATCGAGCCGTCGGTGTGCTGCAGGTAGTGGTTCACGACGAAGTCGATGTGCGGCAGCGGCTTGATGACGGCCGTGTAGGTGTGGCCACCGGCGAACTCCTTGGAGGGATCGTAGAAGATCTGGGCACCCGGCAACAGGCCGTCGCCGTAGCGCGGCGGCATGAAGGTGGTGATGGGATCGGGCAGGTTGGGGATCAGGTGCTCGCTGTCGTCGTCGACGTACCAGCCCACGACCTCGTAGCCGGGCAGCGTGCGCACGTCGGTGCCCAGCGCGGTGCCGGTGGACGGGGCGATGGACTCGCGCTCGCGCGAGACCCAGCCGTGGTCGGGATCGTCGACGCGGTACTTGATGACGATGTCCTGGTCCTCGGTGAAGATGGCGTAGTAGGTGGCGTTGGTCCACACGCCCGAGGCGCCGGCCGGGGCCACGAACTCGGGGGTGTCGCAGACCACGACGCCGTTGGAATCGACCCAGTTCAGGAAGTGATAGCCGGTACGGGCGACGGCGCGCACCTGGATGGGCGTGTCGCTCACCACGAGCGTGGAGTCCTTGGACAGCCAGCCGCGGGTCTGGCCCGAGATGGCGCTCACGTTGAACTGCAGGGTGTCGTACCACTTCTGGTACATCTTGCCGTCGGGCTTGACGGCGTTGTTGATGACGTAGTCGACCTCGCCGGTGGTGCGGTTGAACCACTCGTCGTGGAAGCCGGAGACCTTGACGACCTGGTGGCCGGCGGCGTCGTCGTAGTACCAGCCGCTCAGGCCGTGCCAGTAGCACCAGCCCGCGCCGACCTTGCCGTCGCTGCCGCAACCGGGGTCATGGGTGGTCTTGTAGCCGAAGTCGGACACGATGTAGCCGGCGCCCGTGGTGTTGGTGGCCTCGGACTTGAAGGTGAGCGTCGCGAGGTCCTCTTCCCAGTGGGCCTTGAGCGTCGCGCCCATGCGCGGCACGGTGAAGGCGTCGGAGTAGTTGGTGCCCACCTTGTAGGTGTGGCCGTTGTAGTCCCAGCCGGTGAGGTGGTAGCCGGGCTTGGTCACGGTGCCGATGAACGGCAGGGTGATCTGCTCGTACGGCGTGCAGTAGCGGTCGTCGAGCGCCGTGGTGTCGTCCACGGGAATGCCGCCGTCGACGTCGAAGCGGACGAGCACGGGACGGCGCACCCAGTTGGCGGTGAGCTCGAGGTCGCCGCGGCTCATGAGGGCCTTCGTGACCTCCTCGACGGTCTGGAAGTAGCGACCGTCGTTGGAGACCCAGCCGTCGAACATGAAGTCGGCGTCCTTGGACAGCGGCAGGGTGCGCTTGCTCGCGATGCCGCTGCCGTAATCCAGGGCGGGGATGCTCGGGTCGTTGTCGATGGGGCCGTTGAGGTCGGGATAGTAGGCGACGAGCATGTCGCGTCCGCCGCGCAGGCCCTCGACGAAGATGGTGTCCTCGGCCCAGTCGCCGTGCTCGCCGGGCTGGTAGGTCAGCTTGTAGGTCTTCTCCCAGATGGCGCGCACCATCGTGTTGCCGTAGACGGTGATCGAGCCGATCTCGCCTTCCTCGGGGAAGGTGCCGGTGAGCTTCGTGCCGTCGGGCAGAGTCACCTCGTAGTTCCAGCCGGCGAAGACGTAGCCGGGGTTGGCCTGGAGGTGTATGCAGTTGGAGAGGTGGGTGAGGTCACCAGGCTTGTGCATGGTGGAGGGATGTCCCATGTACTCGACGGTCTGGGTCAGACGCGGGTCACCCTCGGGAATCGGCTTGCCGAGCCAGCCGATGATGTTACCACCGACGATGTCGCCGGAGGTGAGGAAGGTCACGGTGTACTCCTCGAGGACCCACACGGCGTAGAGGTTGACGTCGTGGCCCACGGGGATCTCGCCGAGCGTCGCGGGGAAGAGCGCCTGGTTCTCGAAGAACTGGCCGCCGTTGTTGGCGATCTCCGCGGCGATGCGGCTGTAGTCGTTATCGCCGATGAGCCACGACTTGGCAAACGGGCTCTCGGCACGCGTGGACCAGCCGATGAAGCGGTAGCCGACGGCGCTGTACTGGTTGGGTGCCAGGTTGACCTGGGTGTCGTAGGCCATGAGCTGCTGGGGCATCGTACCGGTGACCAGGTCGATGCCGTCGAGCTCGGGCACGTTGGGCTGCGGCGGGTCGTTGCGGTTGAAGATGATGAGGCAGTCGCCCTGCTTCCAGGTCGCCACGAGGAAGAGGTCCTCGGTGAGGGACAGGCCGGAGAGGTCGGCGGTCAGCACGAGGTTGCCCTCGGAGTCGCGCAGGTACATGGGCGTGCCGTTGGCCGTGGTGCGGTACACGACATGGCCGTCGAGGTCCTTCTTGGGGCTGCCGTCTTCCATCTCGGCGAGCGCCCAGCCCATGAAGGTGTAGGTGATCTGCTTGTTGCCGTCAAAGACGGTGACCGAGCGCGGCAGGCCGTTCTGCATGCCGTTGTAGGTCGGGATGGGCTTGTTGGGCACGGCATGGGTGAAGCGCGTGGTGCCCTCCTCGCCGCCGGTATGGCCGGCGTCGTGGCCGCTGTCCTCGTAGAAGTCGCCGTACTCGCCCTCGAAGTACCACACCTCGCGGGCGTCGACCCAGAACGCGGTGAAGGTCGTGTTGCCCTCGAGGATGTAATCGGCCATGTCCTCGGGCTCGATGCGCTGCGACTTGGTGGCCGTCGTGCCGTCCTCGTTGACGATGACGATGTCGGCGGTCCAGTAGGCCAGTGCCTTGCGGTAGCGCGGCGTCTTGATGACCTCGTCGTACTTGGTCTTGTCGCCGGTGTAGAGCACCTGCGTGGTCTGGCCGGTGATGGTGCCGCCGGTAACCGAGTCGTAGGACTTGAAGATGGCGGTTACGCGACGCGGCGACCAGATGGCGGTGAAGGTGACCTCGGAGCCGTCCAGGTTGGACAGGCCCTCGTACCAGCCCTCCTCGTACTCGCCGTCGAGGTTGTTCACGGTGTCGCCCCAGCTATGGGTGCCGGTGACGCTCCAGCCCAGGAAGTCGAAACCGCTGCGGAAGAAACGGTTGTTGGCGTCGAAAAGGTCCTCGAAGCTGACTTCCATCTCGAAGTAGGGCTTGCCCTCGTCGCTGTACTTGAGGTGCACGTCGCTGGCGTACTGGCCGAGCACCTCGTAGTTGGTGACGCCGGCCTCGAAGCGCACGGTGTAGGTGATGGGCTCCCACACCGGGGTGAGCGTGACGTGGTAGTTGGGCATGACGAAGGTCTGGCCGAAGCCCACGCCGACCCACTGGCCCAGGTGGTTCTGGTAGCGCCAGCCGGTGAAGTTGTAGCCGTTGCGGTGCGCACCGTGCGTGTCCTCCTTGGTGAGCGTGGTCACCACGGTGTTGGTCTTGTAGACGCGGTCGTTGTCGACGTCGTCGACCCAGCCGAAGAACTTCTCGCCGAAGAAGTCGTTCTGGCCGTCCAGGTTGTAGTGGACGTTGAAGCCGACGTTGACCCACACGGCCCACAGCGTGACCATGATGTTGTCGCCGTCGACGAGGTTGATGACCTCTTCCTGGTCGAGGTAGAGATGCAGGTTCTGGGCCGTCAGGGCGGCGTTCATGTCGTCCACGGTGTCGAAGGCGGAGAGCTGCTTCTTGGTCCAGCCCATGAACTTGAAGCCGTCGCGCACCACGCGGCCCGCGTTGGGCGTGAGGGTGACGACCTGGTCGAAGGGCGCCTTCTGGTCGTTGAGCTTGCCGGAGTCGGCCTCGTTGGACTCGAAGACGATGATGTACTGCTTGTAGAGGAAGCGCGCGTAGTACACGGTGCCGTCGAGCCACGCTTCGTCGGGGTTCTTGGTGGGCACGAAGGTGGGCTCGGTGCCCACGAGGTTACCCTTGGCGTCGTACCAGCCCATGAAGGCGTAGCCCTTGCCGGCGACGGCCGTGGAGCCCTTGGGCTGGCCGTCGGAGGCCGACAGGTTCACGTCGCGCGGGTTGGTGACGGTGCCGCCGTCGCCGTCCACGAAGTAGTGGATGGTGGCAAATCCGGGCACGAACCAGGCGTACAGGATGACGTCGGTGATCTCCTCGGAGATGAGGAAGTCGCACAGGCGCGTCTCGGGGTAGATGCGCTGGCCCTGGGGCTCGTCGCCGGGCAGCGTCGTGGAGTTGTCGGCGGTGTACCAGTTGTTGAAGGCGTAGCCCGGCCAGGTCGGGTCCTCGGCGGGGATGAGGCCGCGGTCGGTCCAGTGGAAGATGTGGACGCCGATGTAGGTGCCGCCGCCCGTGGCGTAGTGGACGCGGTACTCGCGCTGGGTCCACACGGCGTAGAGCGTGACGTCATGCTCGGGCATCTCGAAGTCGGTGAAGACGTTGCCGTTCTCGTCGTAGCCCGGGTAGGTGACGATGTGCTTCTCGTGGTCCTCGAGCGAGGTGGCCCAGCCCTCGAACATCCAACCGGCGCGGTCGATGGCGTCCTTGGTGGGAACGGTCACGATCTCGCCGGCGCCCACGGTGAGCTTGACCGGCAGGGTGTCGTCCTGGCGCGGGAAGCCGAAGTCGAAGTCTTCCTTCCAGGTGCCGCCGCCCATGAGGTCGTAGGTCAGGGTGAAGGGCTTGTACCAGCGGGCGATGAAGGTGACGGTCTGCTCGTCGTTGTCGATGAAGCCGAGCGAGCCGACGGGGTCGTTGAGGTACTCGTTCAGGGTGATGATGAGGCGGTCGCCCACGATGTTGCCGCTGGCATCCGTGGCCACGCGGTCCCAACCCATGAACTGCCAGCCCTCCTCGCCCAGGGGCAGGTGCTTCTCGTCGTCGACGGCACCGCCGTAGGGGTACTGCTCGGCGGTGGCGCCCATGGGCAGGTCGGTGTACAGGGTCTCGTTCGCGATGTAAGGGGTGAACAGGCCATGGTCGCCGGGGAGGTAGACCACGACGCGCGGGCCACCCCACTGGGCGGTGAACACGGTGTCGCCGTAGATCTTGACCTCACCGGGGGTGTAGGTGTAGCCGGTGATGGGATCGCCGCCCTCGGGATCCTGCATGACGAAGGACCAGCCGATGAGCACGTGGTTGCCGTAGCTCGCCGTGAGGCCCGCGACGTTGGGGGTCTCGCCGTTCTTGACGTCCTGCGGGTTGGCGATGCCGCCGATGGTGCCGGCGCCGCCCTCGAAGGTGACGCGATGCGGCTTGGGCGTCCACACGGCGGTGAGCGTGATGATCTGGCCGTCGACCGTGGTGAGGTTGCGGATGCCCTCCTCGTCCTCGAAGGTCACGATCCTGCCATTGATGGTGGCGGTCCAGTGGTAGAAGACGTAGCCCTCGCGGGTCATGGTGTTCTTGGGCAGGTAGGTCGTCTTGTCATAGGTGGCGGTGATGTCCACCATGTCCTCGGCGCCCTCCACGTCCGGCGCACCGGGCTGGAAGCGGATGATGTAGGTGTTGGGCACCCAGTGGGCGTAGAGCACCACGTTGCCGCCGGGCATCTGGTAGATGCTGCCCGGAGCGATGAGGTCGTCGCCCATCGGCTTGGTGACCCAGCCGTCCATGGTGTAGCCGGCGCGCACGAAGGTGTGGGTGTCCGGGAGGCGGATGGTGGAACCCGCGACCATCGGGTACTCCACGTTGCCGTCGGCGTTATAGGTGACGGGCGGCTTGGCGACGCCGTCCCACGGATTGGGCATGCCGCCGTTCTTGTCGAGCGTCAAGGTGAACTCGAGGCCCTTCCAGATGGCGTACAGCGGGATGCGGGCGCCGTTGATGCCGGTGAGGTTCATGATCTGGGCGCCGTCGTCATAGCGCACGCCGGAGCCATCGGGGTTGGTGGCCCAGCCCACGAACACGAAGCCGACGCGGGCCATCTGGCCGTTGTTGAGGGGCAGGTAGCGGGCCTCGCCGTAGTTCATCTCGAGGGCCTCGATACGGCCGATGCCGCCGTTGACGACGAACTCGACCATGTAGGTGTTGGGCTCGAACACGGCGTAGTAGATGGAGTGGTTGGGATCGCCCCAGAACTCGCCGGTGAGGTTGTAGTCGCCCTTGTTGGGACGGAACTCGTAGGCGGACGACACCTTGTTGCCGTTGACGTCGTACCAGCCCACGAAGTGGAAGCCGGTGCCCGTGCGGGCGGCCGAGCCGTTGGGGGCCTCGACCTGCGTGATGATGCGCACGGTCTCCTTCTTCACGGTGACGGTGCCACCATTGGTGTCGATGAAGTTGCCGAACTTGTCGATCTGGGCGGCCTTGTACTGGATCTCGTAGACGTTCTCGAGCCACTTGGCGTACAGGGTGACGCCGGGCTCCAGGGCCGTGAGGTCGGTCAGGCCGTTGTAGCGGGCGATGGTGGAGTACATCGACGGGTTCGAGACCTTGTGGATGGAGTCGTCGACGAGGTCGGCGTTGGGGTCGATGATGTACCAGCCGTCGAAGGTGTAGCCGTTCTTCTTGGGGGTGGCCACGCCCGCCAGCAGGTTGCGGTCGGCCCAGCCGACGCCCTTCTTGTCGGCGACGGAGGTGCCGCCCAGCGAGTTGAAGTGCACGGTGTAGGTGAGCTTCTGCCACACGGCGTAGATGTGCAGGCCGTAGGTGGCGATGATCGTGTCACCCGCTGCCCAGATCACTTCCCCACCGGGGCTCGAGGTGTAGCCCATGAAGCTATAGCCCTCGCGCTCCATGATGTTGACGTGGGACGGCAGGATGATGGCGCGGCCCGTGTTCTGGACGGCCATGGCGAAGTCGTTGCCCGCCGTGAGCGTGAACTCGCCGGCCTCGTCCGGATGCGCCAGGCCCGGGTCGCCCGGGTTGCGGATCCACTCGCCACCGTTGGTGCCCAGGTAGACGGTCACCTCGGACGGGGCCCACATGGCCGTGAAGGTGTAGGAGCGGTTGGTGATGACAGAGGGGAATTCCTCGGCGCTCTTGACTAGGTTGCCCAGGTCATCGTAGTAGTCGAAGTTGTAGTGACGCGTGCCGTCATCGTCTTGCCACATCCAGCCCAGGAACTGCCAGCCCGGGGTGCCCTTGGGCTTGCCGATGTTCTTGGGGTTGGAGCTGTTGGTGTCGAAGTAGGTGGGATCGAGCGCGCCACCGGCGGGCGTGTTGCCGTACTGCGGCACGTAGGTCGGGTTGGTGCTCACCGAAGGCGGCAGCTCGACGAAGTAGGTCTTGTTGTCGGCCGACGGGAAGGTGCCGTGCTCGCCCTGCTCGTAGAGGACGATGTAGGTGCGGCCGTAGGTGTAGACGGCGGTGAAGAGCATGACGCCGGTGACGGCGATCTTGCGCACGTCCTGCGTGATGCCGGTGTCGACGGTGCCGTCCTCGTGCTGGATGCTGTAGCGCCAGTAGGCCAGCTGGTAGTCGGCGTCGATCTGCTCCTGCGTCTGGCTGAAGAAGGGCACCTGGTCATCGGGCACGAAGAAGTCCTGGCGCACCATGATGCCGATGTTGGGATCGTAGTCGTTGGGCATGTGGATGGTGGCCATGCCGGTGCACTTCTCGTCGAGCTCGAAGAAGACGTTGTAGGCCTCGACCTTCTCCCAGCGCGCGTAGAGCACGATGTTGTCGCCGTCCATGCCGAGGTTTTTGACGAACTCCTCGTCGGTGTAGTCGATGCCGCCGTACAGGCTCTTGGCCCAACCCACGAAGCGGTGGCCGTTGCGGATGTACTGGTTCTTCGAGAGCGCCTGGGCCAGGTCGTAGGTGAAGGTCTGGACGGCCATGGTGCCCACGGCGTTGTCGGTGCCGCGGTAGAAGGTCACGGTGTACTTGGAGGGCACCCAGTGGTCGTAGAGGAAGACGGTGTCGCCATCCACGGCCGAGAGGTCGATGTTCATGAAGCCACCCTCGTCGAAGACGGTCTTGCCGTCCAGGGTGCGCCAGCCGCTGAACACGTAGCCCAGGCGGGTGAGCAGGTCGTAGCCGTGCTCGTCGTAGTTGTACGGCAGCTCCAGCGGCGTGTCGTAGGTCTTGGTGAGCTCGCCGGGCATCGTGCCGGTGGCCACGGGCTGGCCGTCGTTGTCCACGTAGTGCTGGAAGACGATCTTGTAGGTGATGGGCTCGAAGGTGGCCGTGAAGCTCTGCTCGGCGGGCCACATGGTGCCGTCGGCCAGGATGCGCTCGAGCAAGGCGCTCGTGGAGAGCACCTCGTCGCTGCCGGTGATGTGCCAGCCGGTGAAGCGGTAACCCAGGTTGGCGATGGCGCGCACGCGGTCGAGCGCCACCGTGACGGTGGTGTACTCGCGGGTGACGGTCTGGGCCTTGTTGCCCTCGTCACCGGCCACGGCGACCATGCCGCCCTTGCCGGCGATCCAGGTGACCTTGATCGTCATGGGCTCCCACTGGGCCGTGAGGATGATGGTGCCGTTGTGGGTGCTCAGGAAGTCCGTGATGTTGTCGCCGGCGTGGATGAAGCGCGGCGTCGACGGGTTGGAGTCGCTGTAGAGCTCGTTGGTCATCCAGCCGGTGAAGACGTAGCCATCACGGTAGAAGGTGGTGGTGTCGCCTGCGGTCGGGACGATGAAGCCCACGCCGTAGGTGGCCGTCTGGTCGGGCATGGAGCCCTGGCCACCCTCGCCCGGGGCGAACTTGATGGTGTACTCGTTGGGAGCGAAGTGCGCCGTGAACACCGTGGGCAGCCAGTGGCCCGTGACGGCGTCGAAGGCGATCTGGCGGATCTGGTCGGCCGTGAGCAGGAAGTCGGTGAACACCGTGCCGTCGCGGTCGTTGGTCCAGCCGTCGAAGTGGTAGCCCTTGTTGACGATGGCCGTGACGTTCTTGACGGCCGTTGCGTCGGACAGCGGCACCTCCTGCACGGGCATCGAGACGCGGCCGGCGTCGGTGTCGGCGTTGAACTCGAGGACGATGTCGCCCTCGGCCCACTCGACGTACAGCGTGATGACGTCGGCAACGTCGGCGGAAAGCGCGATGTCGCGGATGCGGATGTGCGCGGCGTTAGCCGTGGTGATCAGGTTGCTGCCGTCGGCGAAGGTGATGCGGTTGCCATTCTTGTCCAGGGCGTACCAGCCGGCCACCTTGTAGCCCAGGCGCGTCACCTTGTCGCCGTCGGTCGGCAGCAGGTTGGCGTCGGTCCAGGTGAGGTCGGTGCGCATGTCGGGCGTGTAGGCGCTCGGCGTCGAGACGTACTGCACGCTATAGCCGCGATGCGGGGCCCACAGGGCGTAGAAGGTGTCGATGAAGAGGGTGTCGGCCTCGTCGGCGCCGTACGGGATGAACAGGCGCGTCGTGTGGTCCTTGTCCTCGTCGAACTTGATGGTGTAGGTGTGGCCCTCGATGGTGCCGTCCTCGTTGATGTGGCGCAGGTAGAAGCTCCAGCCCACGAGGTCGTAACCCGGACGCTTGAACTCCTCGAAGCTCGCCATGTCGAGCACGTAGCCCTCGGCCGGGTCGTAGATCATGGTGCCGATGGTGGTGCCGTCGAAGAGCTGGAAGGTGTCGCCCACCTTCTTGCCGGTGACCTCGAGGTAGCCCGTGGTGATGTCGGCATCGGCGCCCACGTTGGAATCCGGGGTGGTGCCGGTGCCCGCACCGTCGGTGTCGACGACGAACTTCACGGTCACGTCGGCGTCGCGGTACCACTGGGCGTAGAAGGTGATGGAGACGGCGTCGTCATCGCCCACGTTGGGGGCGGTGTAGCTGTAGCCCCAGGTGACCTCCTGGCCCTGCGTGGGCACGCCGTGCTTGTTGGTGGGCGGGTTGGCCACGGTGTTCCAGTAGCGCAGCACGTAGCCGTCCATCGTGTAGGCCGGGTAGCGGTCGCCGTTGGGGAAGTCGATCCACAGGGTGCCGTCCGGGTCCTTCGTGAAGCTGAAGGTCTCGCCGCCCTTGAGGAAGGCGCTCGGGATGTAGCCCTCGGCGTCGTTGCGGTTGGGCTCGAAGTTGATGAAGGTGCCGTAGCCGAACTCCCAGGTGACGATGCCGTGGTCGTTGCCGCCATTGGTGTAGGCGTACAGGTTCTCGAGGCTCTTGTTGGTCGAGGTGGTGGGGCTCGTGTTGAGCACGGCCATGCCCTCGAACACGCGGTTGGAGCCGGAGTCGAGCTTGGGGTTGTCGGCATCCTCGGTCACGGACTGGGCGATCCACGCACCGTTGTTGTGCTTGGGGATCTGCGCGATGAAGCTCGGGTCGGTCGTGAGCGAGGTGCCGTTGTCGACGATGATGCGCTCGAGGTTGACCAGCGAGGACAGGGCCTTGTCGGTCGTGATCTTGGTCGGGTCGAGCGACCAGCCGCGGATGTTGATCTCCTTGAGGCCGGTGGTGTTCTCGAACAGGCCGCCGATGCTGCGGCAGTCGTCCATGTAGATGCCCGAGCCGTCGAAGGTCTCGAGGTTGCGGAAGAAGTCGGACGGATAGTAGTACTTGGTGTAGTTGCTCGTCTTGATGGTGGGCGTGTACTCCAGGCGCGAGCTCGTGGTGTAGGTGATGCCGGGGTTGGCGGCCAGGTAGTCGCTGAGCTCGTCGAAGTCCTCGAAGGACATGCCGTTGCTCGTCACGTAGACGGGGATGCTCTTGGTGGGATACGTCTCGTACTTGCCCGCGACGGTACCGGCGCTCTGCAGGCCCGAGGTGGAGGACGTGGCGTTGCGCGGCGAGAGCAGGCTCAGGCCGTCCAGGTGCAGCGTGGCGGAGCTCAGCTCGTAGGAGCTGTTGCCCGGCAGGCGCAGCCAGATCTTGTACTGGCCGGTCTGGGTGGGCCTGAAGGACACCCAGTTCTCGTAGGCGCACTCCTCCCCCACGCGGCTCGTGAGCAGGTTGGTGGACCAGGCGGTGTAGGCGGAGCTGCCGTCGGAGCGCTCGATGGAGAACCTGAGCGAGCTCTCGGAGCCCTTGCCCGCCTGGGCGTTGAGCATGTTGAGGTCACGGGAATCCCAGTAGTAGCTGTAGTGGAAGTAGTACGTGGTGCCCGCGGTGAGGTTGAAGCTGGCAACGGTGTTGAAGGTGCCGTCGCCGTTCTCGTCCTTCATCGTGAAGGTGCCCTTGTCGCGAATCTCCTCGTCCAGCTTGTCGGCCGCCCAGCTATGGGGGTCGTAGAGGTTCTCGATCAGGTACTCCTTGTTGGAGGAGAACCACTGGTTGAGCGTCATGGCGCGCCACTGGCCCATCGTGGCCACGTGCTTGACCACGCCGGCGGGCACGATCTTCTCCCACGGCAGCATGGTCGTGGCGCGGTCGATGTCGACGGTCAGGTTCTGGGGCGTGTAGCCCGGGTCGGCACCGATGACGAGCGAGTTGGGCTTGACCACGTAGCCGTTGTCGGTGCGGGTGTGACCGGGCTCGGTGTAGTACCACCACAGGTGGTCGTTGCCGGCCAGACGGCCGCCCATGAAGTTGGGATCCCAGATGTAGGTGTACTTGCCCTTGGTGTTGTACGTGTGCTTGATGAGATCGCTGTAGTTGCCGAACCAGTCGCCGTCCTCGCGCGTCAGGTCGTCCTTGGGGTACGGGCCCGGGCGTCCGTATTCGAGCCAGGCGCCGTTGCCCTCGAGCACGCCGGACGGTTGCGGGCCGAAGACGCCGATGTTGTTGTCGGTGTTGGCGTAGACCGCGTTGCCGGTCACCGCCGTCACCTTGCCGCCGTTGATGAGGGCCTTGAAGCCCTTCTTGTTGACCATGGCGTCGGCGGACAGGGTGATGACGATGTTCTTCATGTCCTTGAAGGTGTAAGTCACGCCGGCCATGGCGGTGCCGGTGAGCTTGTACTTGGAGCCGTTGGCGGTGGGGTTGGCCGTGGTGACGTTCTCCCAGATCTTGATGAAGTCGCGGTTGCGCTCGACCTCGGAGCCGGGGAAGAAGTAGATGGAGATGGGGTCGCCGCCCGTGGCGGTGATGGTCCAGGACTGCGACGTGCCGGCGGCATAGCCCTCGTTTTGGCCCCAGGTGGAGCTCTGGATGACGGCGCTGCTGCCAAACGAGGTGAGCGGGCCCAGGTCAAGGCGCGTCATCTTGTCGTCCTCGTGGAACATGTAGGTGAAGTTGCCGCCGTTGCGCATGTCCCAGTTGTGGATGTCGACGGACTCGAGGTTGCCGCGCTTGTACAGCATGTAGGAGAAGTCGGTGCAGGCCGAGGTGTCAAAGCCCGTGCCGTCGAAGTTCTTGAGCTTCGAGTCCTTGTTGATGAGCATCATGTTCTTCCAGTAGAACGTCGCGTAGTTCTTGTAGCTCAGAAGGTCGAAGCCAAAGTTCATGGTGTGGTTGCCCGTGGAGCGCGCGGTGAAGGTGAAGTGCTCGGTCTTCCAGTTTTTCTGGTAGGGCGAGAGGTTGGTGTAGTAGAGGCACGCGTTGTAGTCGACGCTCTGGCCAAAGCCGAAGCGGATGTAGCAGCCGCTCGTGAAGCCACTGCCAGACGTCGTGATCTTGTAGTCGTACATGAACTCGTAGGTCTTGCCGGCCTCGAAGTAGTAGCCCCACTTGTAGATGCCGGTGGTGTCGCCATGGTCGTAGTCGGTGACGGTCATGTAGGTGCCGTCGGCGCTCGGGCTGTAGTAGGTGTCGCTGGCAACGTACTTGCTGAAGCCCCAGGTCTTGGTCTGCTCGGTGGTGAGGAAGTTGTTGGTGAACCAGTACTTCATGTTGAGCGGCTTGAGTCCGCCGAAGGTGCGAACCTCCTCGAAGTCGCACGATGCCCACGGGGCCCACATCTCGAAGCCGGCCGTGGTCTTGTTGGCGGCGGTCGGGCGCACGCCCACGTAGAGCGTGTTCTTGTGCAGCGTGGTGGTAGGCGACAGCTCGACGTCCTCGTCGGCCATGATCCACGTGGCCTCGGGGTTGTCGTCGAAGGGAGCGCCGGTGCCGGGCACGAAGGTCCAGGTGACCGTGCCCAGGCCACGGCCCGTGGCCGCCGCGGTGCTGGTGGAGTTCATGTAGCGGCAGGTGGTGTCGGTGAACAGGTGGGCCGTCGTGTCGAACCACAGGGTGTCGGCGGCGGTGTACTCGTTATCGTAGGTGAACTCGCCCGTGGCCCACAGGCCGTCGGTGCGCGCGATGTTGCTGCCCATGAGGTAGATCTGGTTGCCGGCCACGATCTGCGAGATCGACGTGGCGCCGGCCAGGAAGTCGGTCATGGTGGGCCAGATGCCGTTGCCAAGGCTGGTGCTGTTCTTGACGTTGTAGCGCTGGCTGCTGACCATGTTCCAGGTGGAGATGTCGATCTTCTTGAGCTTGGCGTCCCCGCTGAAGGTGCTGGTGAAGAAGCCCGTGCGGTCGACCCACAGGCCACGGCCGTCGAAGTCCTCGACGCTCGTGAAGCCCGCGAACCAGGAGCTCAGGTCGCGGGGACGCAGACCGTTGCCGCCGTTGCACACGACGCCGTCGTCGCCCGTCGCGCCGAAGTTGGTGACGATGTGCTTGACCTCGGTGATGGGCATCGACTTGGAGCCCGATGCGGACAGCCACGGCAGGGAGTTGCCGTACTCGGTCACGATGTGGTTGGCGCTCGCGGCGTAGTTGTACAGGCCCATGGACATGGTCTGGGTCTCGTGGTCGTAGCGCCACCAGGCGTTACCGTTGCTGGCGAACTCGCCACCGTAGATCCAGCGGTAGGTGTGGATACCCGTGGTGTCGCAGCTCGCGGCGCCGTAATGGGTGTTGGCCAGCTCGGCGGTGTTGCCGTAGCGGTCGGCCTTGCGCGTGCCGTCCTTGTACCAGTAGCCCGACATGTCGGGGCCGATGGCCGCGATCTCGGTGAAGCCGGTACCCTGGAGCACCATGCCCGGGCCGATGTGGATGATGGTGATGTACTCCATGCCGGCGAACATGTTGGTGATGCTCGCGTTGGCGCCGGCGGCGTTGCCGCGCACCTTCCAGTTGCTCATGTCGAGCTCCTTGAGCACGGAGCAGCCCTGGAACATCGAGTCGAAGTTCACGCACTTGTTGGTGTTCCAGTTGCCGGTGCCGGTCACGGTCGCGAGCTTGGTGGCGTTGTAGAAGGCCTGGTAGAAGCTCGTGACGTTGCTCGTGTCCAGGTAGGTGCCGTCGAAGCTCGTGAAGGCGGCCGGCGTGGAGGCGAACCACTGGCTCATCGTGGTGGGGGCCACGTTGCCGTTGGTGCCGTCGGTGGCAAAGCCGATGACGTTGTTCCAGAAGCTGACGCTGCCGAGCGCCTGCTTCCACGGCAGGTTGGGGCCGAGCATGGACGTGGCATGGCTCTTGGAGTTGCCGATGAGGCCGATGCGCAGGAGGTTGGCCTTGTCCTCGATGCCCGCGTTGGCAACCGACGTGGTGTCCTTCTTGGCCACGGTCCACCAGATGTTGCGGTTGTCGGCCATGACGCTACCCAGGTGGGTGGGGTCGAAGGTGTAGGTCGTGATGTCGCTGGGCACGTTGACACTCGTGTCGTACCAGATCATGAGGTCATTGGAGTTGCCCACCGAGGTGGCCTGGCCCAGGGCGTTGGTGTTCTTGATCCACACGCCGTCGGAAAGCGTCAGAAGCGGGGTGTTGGCCAGGCCCGCGTTGTTGGTGGAATCCTTGTAGAGCAGCGTGTTGGGGCCGAAGGTGAACGACACGAAGTTGGTGTCCTTGGGGTCCTTGGCGTCCGTGTAGGCGTTGCTCGACAGCTGCAGCATGTTGGTGAGCAGGATGTTGCCGTTGCGGTAGGTGTTGGAGCGCATGTCCCACTGCGACAGGTCGATGCTGGTGATGGTCATCTTATCCGACGCGTCGGCGATGTTGTAGAGCATGTACGAGAAGTCCGTCACCTTGTCGACGTTCCAGTGGTTGGCGCCGATGTTGGCCGACGAGCCGGTGATGGGCTCGATGGACGTGAGCTTGGTGCAGCCCGCGAAGAGGTAGGCGAGCTTGAGCGACGTGGTGGCGCTCGAGCTGGCAGGCGACCAGTCGCGCAGGCCGTTGACGTTGGTGAGCTCGTTCATGGACTCGAAGGCGTGGCTCAGGTCCTCCACGCGGCTGGGGCGCCAGCCCGCGAGCGCGTCGAGGTCGGTGATGCCGTCGGCGTCGTAGAGCAGGTAGCTCATGTCGCGGACATTGCCCACGTTCCAGTTGGCGAACTGGTTGAGGTTCGTGTTGATGAGGCCGTCGTTGTTGTAGAACATGCCGGACATGTCCTCGACCTTGCCGGTCTTGGAAGCCCAGGCGTCCATGCCCGAGATGCTCGTGAGGCGCTCGTCGCCATGGAAGAACTCCCTGAGGCTCGTGACGTTGCTGACGTCCCAGCTGTCCAGACCAGTGACGGTGTGGAGCTTGGGCTGGTTCTTGAACATGCCGGCCAGCGAGGTCACGGCGTTGGTGATGTGCATGCCCGAGCCGTCGAAGCTCACGTTGTTGACGTAGTCCTTGAACCACTCGGCCGGGTTGGACGGGGCGATGTCGTACTTGGTCTTGATGTACCACACCTGGTCGCGGGTGACGATCGGGTCGATCTCGGGGGTCGAGGCGTCGTCGAGCCACGGCAGGGCGTTGGCGGTCTCGGTGACGACGCGGTTGCTGGCCGTCTGGTCGGCACCCAGCAGCAGCGTGCCCTTGCGCATGGGCTCGCCGTTGTAGGTGGAGTCCTTGATGAAGAACATCCACCAGTCGTTGACGTTGGAGCCAAAGCGGCCGCCCAGACGCGAGTCGTCCCAGATGTAGTCGAGGTAGGACGGCACGAGGATGGCGTTGCCCACGCCCGTGGAGCCGTCCTTGTACATGTCCATGAGGGCGTTGGAGGTGCCGAACCAGTCGATGACCGTGCCGGAGCTCGTGTCGCGCACCCACATGCCGGTCTTGGCGGCGCGGGTCGAGATGTCGGCCAGGCCGGTGAGCATGAGCTTGGAGAACTTGCCCAGGCGCAGGTAGCCGCCCTTGCTGGCGTCACCGATGACCTTGTTGTTCTCGAACAGGCCGTTGACGGTGGCGTTGCGCATGTCCCAGCGGGAGAGGTCGGCGCTGTGCATGGCGACGTTGCCGCCAAAGGCGTAGCTGAGGTCGGCGTAGTCGACGGTCCAGTCCTGCAGCGGCACGGCGCTCAGCAGCTTGGTGTCGCCGTAGAGCATGTAGCTCATGTTGACGGGAGCGTACTGGGAGGAGTTGATCTGCCAGTTCGCCAGACCCGAGATGTCGGTGAGCGACGTCATGCCGTTGAAGGCGTAGGAGAGGTCCTTGACGTTGGACACGTTGAAGCCGTTGGCCCCGGAGGTGGAGAGCATGTTGAGGTTGGTCAGGGCGGTGCCGGAGAGGAAGCCGCTCATGTTGGTGACGTTGGAGGTGTTCCAGCGGTAGGCGCTGGTCACGAAGTCGGCGAGCTTGATGTCGCCGGCGAACATGTTGGAGAGGTTCGTGGCCTGCGAGGTGTCCATGCCCGAGCCGTCGAAGTACGCGAGGTTGACGTAGCCCCTGAACCAGTTGGCCGGGAAGCGCACGTCGATGCCACCCTGGGTGGTGACCTTGACGATGCTGTTGCGATCGACGGGGGTGTAGTCCTTGCTCACGTTGTTCACGGAGTCGGACTCGGACACGGTAAAGGTCCTGAACAACCACGGCAGGTCGGAGGCGGACAGCGCGGTGGTGTCGTCCTGGCCCTCGGTCACGAGGCTGCCGTAGGTCTGGGTCTGCTGCTCCGGGCTGCGGCAGTAGTCGGTTGCATCGGCGCCGGTGTCGAGACCCATCACCAGGTGGCCTGCCTTGACGGGGTTCTTGTTGCTGTCGAGTACGGGGTTGCCGTCCTTGTCCAGCTTGATGCCCTTGTCGTAGATCCACCAGGCGTACGGGTTGGACTTGAAGCGCTCGCCGATCATGTCGTCGCGCCAGACGTAGGTCAGCGCGGCGCCGGGGACGCTCGAGATGGTGGTGTAGCGCTCGGCCAGGCTACCCGTGGAGCCAAACCACAGCGCGGTTCCCTCGGGGAGGAACTCGGTCGTGTGAGAGGTACGCGGCAGGTCAACGCCGTTGGCCTTGACGAGCTCCCACATGCCACCGGTCTCGGTGTCTGTTGGGCCGCGATTGGCGAGGCTGTTGTTGAACGCGGTGTTGGTGAGCATGGAGGACTCGCCGACGGTGAGCTGGCCCAGCTTGGAGCAGCCCTCGAACATGCCATCGACGTTGAGGTTGCCGATGTGGGTCAGGCCGCCGGCGCTCTTCATGGCCCAGCGGGACAGGTCGACGGTGGTGAGCGCGGCGCAGTTGCGGAACATGCCGGCCATCGTCTGCACGCGGGAGATATCCCAGTTCTTGATCGTCTCCTGGGTGGTCATCTCCTTGCAGCCGGCGAACATGCCCTCCATGTTGTCCACGCGTCCCACGTTCCAGTAGGTGCCGTTGGTGGCCAGCGCGCCCGGGTCGGTGATGCCCGTGTCGGCGAACATGTAGGCCATGTTGACGCCACCGGGCGTGTTCTTGAGAACCCAGGTGGAAAGCGTGCTGATGTCCTTGAGCTTGACATCGCCGTGGAACATGTGGCTGAAGTCGACGATGCCGCTCACGTCCCAGCCACCCATGTTGGAGATGGCCTCGAGCTTCTCGCAACCGGCGAGGAAGTACGAGAGCGAGGTGGCCTGCGAGGTGTCGAAGCCGGCGCCGTCGAAGTCCTTGAGGTTGTTGTGGTCGTAGAACCAGCCCTCGGGGTTGGTGGGGCTGATCTGGCCCAGGAGGCTGTCGAAGGTGATGGTGCCATCCTCGTGGAGCACGGCGCCGGTCTTGATGTGCTCGACGTTGGCCACGATGTTGGCACCGGGGTACTTGGCCCACGGCAGGTTGTTGGTGCCGTTGTCCTTGTGGGACTCGTTCTTCTCGGTCACGACATGGTTGCCGGCGTTGGCGATGGTACCCATGACCAGGGTCTTCTCCATGTCGCCCTTCTTGTAGTAGCGCCACCACGAGTTGTAGTAGTACAGGCCCGTGGCCGTGTCCTGCGCGATGGAGCTGTCGAAGACGCCGGCATAGCAGCTGTCGTCCCACTTGTAGGTGGTGACGGCGGCCGGCGCCTTGTGGGCCTGCACGCCCGCGGCGATGGGCGCCGGGTACAGGGCCAGCAGGTTGGAGGTGGAACCGGACCAGATGTTGGTGCCGGTGAAGTCGTTGCCCGTGGGACGGTTGGCGTCCTGGGCAAACCAGGTGCCGCCGATGTTACCGTACTCCCAGGTGACGCCGTTGTAGGTCAGCTTGTTGTTGTCGGCGTTGATGTCCACGTTGGAGCGCCAGTAGACGTTCACGTCCATGTGAGTGCCGCCGTTGGCGCGGGTGGGAACCGTCTCGATGAAGAACATGTCCGGGCCAAACGCGGTGTCATCCAGGACGTTGCTGGTGCCCAGGGTGATCTCGTTGAGGCCGGCGCAGTTGAGGAACATGTCGGTGGCGGTCTTGTTGTGCATGTTCCAGCTCGAGATGTTGACCTTCTCGAGGCGGATGGCGTTGGCGAACATGTTGGCGAACGTCGTGGCTGCCGAGGTGTCCCAGAGAGTCACGACATTGGCGTCGAGGAGCATGGAGCCCTTGTCGCCGATCGTCATGTTGAGCTTGCCGTCCTTGTACTCGTAGACGGTGCCCTTGTGGTTCTTGGAGCTCGAGAACATGCCGCTGAAGTCGGTCACCTTGGAGGTATCCCAGGCGGCAAGGCCCGTGAGCGAGGTGATGCCCTGGAGGTCCTTGAACATGTCCTTCATGGTGATGGGGCCGGCGGTGTTGGCGCCGATGTTCCAGTTGCCCATCTGCACCAGGGCGTCGTTGCCCAGCACGCCGGTGGCCTCGAGATGCTGGCTCATGTCGAACATGGACGAGAAGTCCGTGATGTAGCTCACGTCCCAGTTGTCCAGGCCGACGATCTCCGCCAGCGCCTTGCAGCCGGCGAACATGCCGGACAGGCTCGTGGCGTGGTTCATGTTGTTCCAGCCGGCAAGGCCGGTGGAGACGCGCTTGAGCTTGATGTCGCCGCGGAACATGTCGGCCAGCGAGGTCGCGTGCTGCATGTCGGCACCCGAGCCCTCGAACTCCTCGAGGTTGCAGTAGTTCTGCGAGCCCGTGGTGGTGGTGTTAACCTGGGTGGAGAACCAGCCGTTGGGGTTGACCGGGGCGATCTGGTTCTGCATGTAGATCTTCTTGATGTCGGTGCCCGAGAGCACGTCGAGCCAGGGCACGTCCGGCGCGTTGTAGTTGCCCTTGGACGGACCGGTGGGCGCGGTGGTCGGGTTGGCGATCACGGTGGACCAGTTGTAGTCCGTGAGGGTGGTGTCCTCGGCGATGACGTCTTCCCAGACGCGGAACTCGTTGTTGACGACGCCGTCGGTGATGACATGGTCGACGCTGATGATGAGGTTGCCGTTCTTGTCGTACTTCCACCAGGCGTGGCGGTTGGACTCGAAGCGGCCGCCCACGTAGCCGGACTTCCAGCTATAGGTGAGGAACTCGGCAGTGCCCCACACGGCAGCGTACTCGACGGGCAGGGTGTTGTTGCCGCCCTCGGGGTAGCGCTTCACGAGCTGGCCGGGGTTACCCCACCAGGCCACGTAACCGGCGGTGGTGCCGGGCTGCGGGAAGGCCTCCTGCTCCCAGGTGCCGTCGGTGGCCTTGTGGTTCACGGGCTCGTTGTCGAGGCCCGAACCCGCCAGCGTGAAGGTGTGCGGCAGGGTGATGAGCTTGAGGTTCTGGAGGTTGGCCAGCATGTTGTCGATGTTATAGGTGCCGTTGGGACGCACCGAGGCCGAGAGGTCCCAGGTGGGGCTCGAGAAGTCCATCTCGACGACGGACTTGCAGCCGTTGAACATGTCGACGAAGTTCTCGACCTTGCGGGTATCCCAGCCCATGACGCCGTCGACGACGCGGAGCTTCTCGACGTCGCGGAACATGGCCTCCATGGTGAGCACGTTACCCGTGTTCCAGGTGGCGAGCTGCGAGACGTCGGTCAGGGACTTGCAGCCGTCGAACATGAAGCTCGTGTCCAGGAAGGTGGCGGTATCCCAGCCCACGACCGTGTCGACGTTGCGCAGGGTCTCGGCGCCCTGGAACATGCCCTTGGCGGAGGTGACGGGACGCGTGTCCTTGCCGTCGAAGGCGCCGGTGGTGGTGGGAAGGTTCAGCTCGGTGTTCCAGGTCTCGAGACCCTGGACGGTACGGAGCTTGACGTCGGCCTTGCCGCCCTCCTTCTCCTTGTCCCGGATGGCCTTGATGGACTCGGGATCGTGCTCGACGCCAGCGTCATCGACGTACTTCTCGGGCAGCGTGCCGAAGAGACCCTCGATGGAGCCGGCCACGTCGATGTGCATATGCGCGACGTCGGCCTTCTCGAGGTTGGGCAGGCCCGCGAACCAGTACTCGGGGTTGATGACGTGGACGTCGCCCACGAACTCGATGTACTTGATCTCGCTGCGCTTATAGAGCGCGTCGTTGTTGCCGGTGATGTCGACGAACCACGGCAGCTCCCACCAGCGCTCGGAAACCCAGCGGTGGTAGTTGGGGTCGCTCGTGGTGTTGTCGTTGAGGCCGATGACGAGCGTGCCGGAGTCGGGCATGAACTTCCACCATGCCCAGCGGTTGGAGACGAACTCGTTGCCGCCGGTCTGCTCGCTCTGCCAGATGTAGGTGTAGATGAGGGCCTCGGACAGCAGGAACTGCGAACCGGGGGTGTAGGCGGAGACGAGGTCGTTGGTGGTGCCGAACCACGGGGTGGACGAGCCGTAGCGCGTCCAACCACCGGCGCTCGGGGCGCGCGATGCCAGGGCGTTGCCGCCCACGCCGTCACGGCCCAGGGCGGAATCCTCGAGCATGCCGTACTTGCCCATGACCAGCTGGGTCAGGGCACCGTCACCGGCGAAGAGGTTGGTGATGATGGCGTAGTGCGTGCCGTCGGCGCGGTCGTAGATCTTCCAGTCGGTGATGTCGACCTGCTCGAGCTTGCCGCAGCTGGCGAACATGGAGGTGAGGTCGACGGGATTGGCGCCCGTGGCGTTGATGCCGACCTTCCAGCCGCCGATGGCGTCGACGCTCGTCATGGACGAGCAGCCCTCGAACATGGACTTGAAGTTGGTGATCTTGGAGACGTCCCAGCGGGCCATGTAGTTGGCGTTCACCACGGAGGCGTTGTTGCGGAACATGGCCTCGGCGTTGGTGAGCGACGAGACATCCCAGCTCAGGCCGTTGGTGGTGTCGACCTTGCCCACGCCGTCGAACATGAAGGAGGCGTCGGTGACCTTGGACATGTCCCAATGGGTCACGGACGTGATGGTGTCGAGGTTGCCGCAGTTCTGGAACATGCCCGAGGTGTTGACGAGGCTCGCGGTGTTCCAGGCGCTCATGCCCATCGTGCGATGCAGCTTGTTCTGATTCTTGAACATGTTCTTCATCGACACGGTGTGGGTGACGTCGATGTTGGTGCCGTCGAACTCGACGAACTCGGCAACGATGGACAGCTCGATGTCCCTGATGCCCACGGACACGGTGTAGCCGTCGGCAATCGGGCCGCCGTTGAAGCCCAGGTAGTAGGTGCCGGCGCGCGATACCGTGAACTGGATCGAGTTGGTGGTCCAGCCGGTGGTCTGGCGCGGGGTGAAGCCGATGTACTTGAAGTAGTCGGCGTTGCTGTGGTTGTAGGACTGGTAGGCGATCTCGAAGCCCGTGCTACCGCCGACGTTCGTGGGCCAGCTGATGGTGCGCATGGTGGCCTTGAGCTGATAGGTGTAGCCCGTGGACAGGTAGATGGGCGTGTAGTACTGCTCCCAGTTGGGCCTCGTGTTGAAGGTGACCTGGTACCAGTCGCCCGTGCCGTCGTTCTGCTTCGAGACGCTCACGTAGGGCGAGCCGCTCCAGGCCGACGTGTTGGTGAGGTCGAGCTGGCTGGCGGGCATGTTGTTGATGGTGGTGTAGCTCTCGAACCACGACTCCATGGTCTCCGGGGCAGCCTTGCCCTGGGTGCCGTCGGCGCGGAAGTCCGAGATGAGGAAGCCCAGGCGGCGCCACGGCAGCGCGTCGTAGCTGCCGTCGGTGGGCGCCGGGCCGCCCTCGATGATCTTGTGGGCCCAGCCGATGGAGTTGGGGACGTAGACATAGTTCCAGTTCTTGTCGTACTCGACGGTGGCGTTCTTGTCGAAGACGCCGATCTTGAGCTCGCCGGTGGCGTGGCTGTAGCTCCACCACACGTTGCGGTTGGAGTCGAAGTGATTGCCCACCGTCGTGTTATCCCAGGTGTAGGTGTGCACGTAGGTGAGCGAGGTGTCGTTGGCCTGGCGCGAACCGGTGCCGAAGCGGTAGCGGTCCTCGAGGCCGAAGTTGCTACCGAACCAGGCGACGTCGGTGTTGAGCTTGGTCGGGTCGAGGTTCAGCGGGTCGCCCATGACCCAGCGGCCGATGGTCTCGCCCTTGAACGTGGTGGCGTCGGCATCCATGCACGAGCCGTTGCTGCCCGGATGCATGCCCAGGCCGGAATCGGTGAGCACGGCGCCGGGGCCCAGGGTGAGGGACTTGAGATGCGAGGTGTCCCAGCCGCCCATGTCGGTGAACATGTCGTAGATGTTGGTGCTGTTGCTCACGTTGGTCATGTGCCAGCTGCGGATGTCGAGGCTGGAGATGGACTTGGTGCCGAAGAACGCGCGGCTGTAGTCCTGAATCCAGGTGGTATCCCAGGTGTTAACGCCCTTGACCGTCACCAGGTTCTCGGCCTTCTCGAAGAGGTTGCGCAGCGACGTGCAATGATTACTGGTCATACCCTTGTCGTTGAAGGCGGAGTCGAAGGTCACGAGACCCGTGCCGTCGAAGGCGGTGAGGCCGGTGTGGTACTCGTCCAGACCGTTGTAGGTGTTGTGGCCGAACCAGCCCTCGAGCGAGGCAACGGCAACCTTGCCGCTGTAATCGGCGGCGGTGAGCACCTCGGAGATGGTGGTGCAGGTGTCCAGGAGCTCGCGCCAGGGCAGCGCGTCGCCAAACTCGGTGACGAAGGACTCGGTGATGTCCTTGGAGTCCGATCCGATGCGCAGCAGGCCCACGTGCAGGTAGGGGTCGTCCTCGGGGGCGACGCCGGTGTAGCGCCACCACACGTTGTAGTTGGAGGCGAAGCGACCGCAGAGGTTGCCGGCATCCCAGACGAAGGTGATGGCCTGGGTCGTGCCGTCGAACAGGGCCAGGGCGTCAGCGTTGGCACCGCCGGCGAAGCCGACCTCGAACATGTTGGAGAACTCATCGCCCGAGCCGAACCAGGCGTCCATGATCCAGGAGCCTTCCTTGCGGGTGTGGCCCACGAGGTTGTTGTCGATGCCCGAACCGGCCAGGACCGCGTACTTGCCCACGGTGAGCAGGCGCAGCTTCTCGCAGCCGAGGAACATGTCCTTGATCTCGGTCGTGTTGGTGACGTTGGAGGGATGGGTACCGTCATGGCCCATCTGCCAGGTGGAGATGTCGACCTGGACGAGGTTCTTGCAGCCGGCGAACAGGCCCTGGAAGCTATCGGAATGGTTAATGTCGCCCAGGATGGACTGCATGGAGACGCCGCTGCCGTCGAAGCTCTCCAGCCCCGTCATGTTGGCGAAGGCCGCGCGCAGCGACAGCGGGCGGATCAGGTGGTCGCTCGTGGAGACGAAGGTCTTCACGCGCGAGAGGTCGCCGATGGCCTTGGTCCACGGGAGCCTCGAGGTGTCGTAGGTCCAGGTGCCGTCGCCGTTGTCGATGGCGTCGCCATCGGCCCAGACGTCGAGGCCGTAGACGTTGTTGGCGATGTCGACCACGGGGTTCTGGTTATCGGTACCGGCCTTGAGGGTGCCGGCGGGCGTGTTGTACGTCTCCTCGACGTTGAAGGTCCACCAGGCGTTGGGGTTGTCCTCGAAGCGGCCACCCAGCACCTTGGAATCCCAGGTGTAGGTGTGGCGGCCCTGCAGGTAGTTGACGACGACCTGCGGGCTGGTGGGCGACATGAGCGGACGCTGGAGCACGACGCCGGGGGTGTTGCCCGGGTAGCGCGCCACGAGCTTCTCGGTGCAGTCGAACCACGCGATGTCGGCGGCGCCGGCACCAGTGGTGACGTTATCCATGACCCAGCGGCCCTCGGTCTCGACGCGGTCCGCGGTGGCGGCGCGGTCATCCAGGCCCGTGCCCTTGAGGGCGGCGTCGGCCTCGAGCGTGATGGAGATGAGCGAGTTGAGGCCCAGCAGCATGTTGTCATAGGAGGCGGCACCGGGCACCGTGGTGGGGTTCTGGCGGTCGGACCAATGCCAGTTGGAGAGGTCCAGCGTCTTGAGCGCGCCGCAGCCGTTGAACAGGTCGTCCAGGCTGGCGGTATTGCCGCACATGATGGTGGTGTCGTAGTTGGAACCGTCGAAGTTGGTCAGCGCGGTGTAGTCCTTGAACCAGCCGTGCATGGTGGTCGGGCGCAGCTTGAAGCTGGAGACGCCGTTGAGCACGGCGTAGGCGTTCACGCACTCGTTCTTGATGTTGGGGAAGGCGACTTCCCACGGAAGCGCGGCGACGCCCGTGATGCCGAGCCAGCTCGGAAGGGCGGTGACCTCGCGGTCGGCGTCGGTGTAGGTCTCGCCGGCCTCGGGCTCGTCAAGGCCCATGGTCAGGATCTTGCGGCTGGAGTCGTAGTGCCACCAGGCGTTGTCGTTGTCCTCGAAACGACCGCGCAGCACGTCGGTCCAGATGTAGATGGCGCCCTCACCGTCACCCATGCCATGGGTGTTGGTGGAGTCGCTGTAGCGCTTCACGAGGTTAGCCGAGGAGCCATACCACGGGTCAGCGGTGTAGGGCGTGTTCTCGGTCTTGTCGATGATGCGCAGCCAGGAGCCGTGCGACGGGCCGCGCGTGTCGGTAGCGGCAAGGTCGTCGAGGCCCGAATCCCTCAGGGACACGGTGCCGTTGAGGATCAGCGTCTTGAGCGACTTGCAGCCGGAGAGCATGTCGGTGCGGTTCACGGCGTTGACGGGGCCCATCTGCCAGTTGTGGATGTCCACGACGTAGAGGCTCTCGCAACCCTTGAACATGTTGGCGAAGCTCGTGATGTGGCTCACGGGCCAGTGGGAGATGTTGCCCACGATCTGGAGCTTGGTGTCGCCCTCGAAGAGGCCCTCGAGGCTGGTGGTGCCCGACACGTCCACACCGTAGGTGTCGCTACCGCGACGGCCGTCGAAGTCGGTGAGGTTCTTGTACCCGGCAAACCAGTGGGCGAAGTTGACCGGCTTGATGCCGCGCTCCATGACCACGTAGGTGATGAGGTCGTTGCCGTCACGCGTGCCGGCACTCGAGAGGACCTTGGTCCACGGGGTGTTGAGGTAGTCCTCGTCCACCTCGCGGTTACCGTTCACGTCGTAGATGCCGATGTAGAGGTTGGCGCTCGTGTGCTCGGTGTTGTTCCAGGTGATGGTCCAGTAGGCGTTGTCGTTCTTGAAACGACCGCGGATGGAGTCGCCCGCCCACTCGTAGTAGGTGGCCGTGCCGAGCGGATTGTGCACGCCGTTGACCTCGAGCGTGATGGTGTTGCCGCCAACCGGATACAGGACGGTGAGGTCGCTGATGTTGCCGAACCAGGAGTGGTCGGAGCGATCCCAGGAACCCAGGGCCGGCTGGCGCGTGGCGATGGCGTCGAAGCCCGTGCCCACGAGCACGGTCTTGTTGCCCACGCCCAGGCGGTTGAGGCTCGTGAGGCCCGTGAACATGTCGGCGCGAGAGCTGGCACCTGTGGTGTCCCACCCCGAAACGTCGAGGTCGGTGGTGCCCTTGGCGTTCTTGAACATGTTGGCGAGATTGACCGCACCGTGGACGTTCCAGTCCGCAAAAGCGGTGAGGTCGCCGAGTCTCTCGCAGTTCTCGAACATGGACTCGAAGGTCGTCACCTTGGAGACATCCCAGGCGCCCGTGGCAGCGTTGGCGCGCATGGTGGAGATGGACTCGAGGTTCGTGCAGCCACGGAACATGAACGCCATGCTGGTGACGTTACCCGTGGTCCAGTGGTCGACGGCGGTGACCTGAGTGAGCGTGCTCACGCCGTCGAACATCGAGGCGAGGCTCGTCACGTTGGTGAGGTCGAAGCCCGCGCCGTTGAAGCGCGACAGGGCCGTGTAGCCGTTGGCCGCCGTGAACAGGCTGGCCAGGCTGCTGGCGCCCAGGTGGATGTTGGCCATGTTGGTCTTGCCGCCCTGGGCCACGAAGGCCGCCACGCGGGCAAGGCCGGCCTGCGGGGTGGCGTCGCCGTAGATGCGGTAGATGGTGCTGATCCACGGAGCCGTGGCATGGGTGAGCGTGTAGTTGGTGCCGTTGGGATTGTCGGTGCCGAGCGTGAGCGTGCCCGTACCGGCGCCGGTCGCGCCCTCGGTGCCCTTCTGGAACTTCCACCAGAGGTCATCGTAGGGATTGCCGGCCTGCTGGATGCGGCCGCCGTACTGGCCCGCACGCCAGGTGTAGGTGATGTCGTTGGAGCTCAGGTTGATGCTCGTGCCGTAGCGGGACAACGTGTAGCGGTCCATGAGGTTGGCCGAGGTGCCGAACCAGGCGAAGTCAGCCACGCCCGCGGCGGTGTTGGCGGCCTTGTCGGCCTGCCAGGTGCCGAAGGTGTCGCCGCGCGGCAGGCTCGTGTTGTCGGACAGGCCCAGGCCCGTGCCGTCGAGGCGGGCGCCGTTGCCCAGCACCAGCGTGGCGAGGCGGTCGAGGCCGTACAGCATGTTGGTGCGGTTGGCGGCCGTGGGCATCTGCCAATCGGAGATGTCCAGGGCGGTGAGGCGCACGCAGTTCTCGAACATCCTCTCGAAGCTCGTGACGCCGGCGTTGAGCTGCCAGCCGTTCAGGCCCTCGAGGTTGGTGATGTTGAGGTTGTTGGCGAACATGTACGAGAAGTCGGTCACGTTGCCGACGCGGTTGTTCCAGTTCTCGAGACCGCCCATGATGGCGAAGCTGTTGCCATCGAACAGGTGGCTCAGGTTGGTGGCGTTGCTGGGATTCCAGCTGCCGATGCCGTCGATGCGGGCCAGGTTCGTGTCGTTCTGGAACACGCCCTGAAGCGAGCTGGCGTTGGCCACGTTCATGTTGCCCACGAAGGCGTTGGCGAGGTTGACGTAGTCCTTGAACCAGAACTCGGGGTTGTTCACCGTGACGGCGTTGCGGAACTCGACCGACTCGACCATAGCGCGCGCGGCGTCCTTGTGGGCCTGCGTTGTGCCGCCACCCAGGACCGTGAGCCACGGGAGCTGGTCGAAGGTCTCGGTGACCACGTTGCCCAGGCTGGTGTTGTTCACGCCGATGACGAGGAGCTTGTCGGTCTTGTTGAACTGCCACCACACGTTCATGTTGCTGGCGAAGACGTTGCGCAGCAGCTGGGTGTTGAAGAAGTAGGTGGCGGCACCGGCACCGACGATGGTGGCGTTGGAGCCCTCGGAGCCAGCGCCCGAATAGCGGGTCATGAGGTTCGCGGACGAGCCCATGAACTTGTCGCTCGGATGGCCCTCGCGCTCCCACGTGCCGTCATCGGTGGAGTGGCCACCGAGGGCGGTGAGGTTGGAGCCCGTGAGGTCGACGTTGGTGCCGAGCACGAGGCGCTCGAGCGCGGTGCAGCCGTTGAACATGTTGGCGCGATTGGCAGCCGTGGAAGAGCCCATGTTCCAGCTGGAGATGTTGATGGTGGTGACGGCCGAGCAGCCCATGAGCACCTCGGAGAAGTTGGTGCAGAACTGGGTGTCCAGGCCCGAGCCGTCGAAGCTGCGCAGGTTGGTGTAGCCCATGAACCAGTGGTACAGGTTGAGCGGGGCAGCTTGGCCCTTGGTCTCGATGGACGTGATCTCGTTCTTGGCGAAGAGCTGCGTCCAGGGCAGGTCGCCCTTGGAGGTGACGTCCCAGTCGATCTGGAAGTTGGCGACCTCGTTGGGCTCGAGTGCGTCGGCGCCCACGGTGAGCGTCTTGGCGTTGGCGCCCGTGACGACCTTCCACCAGGTGTTGTCGTTATCGAAGCGACCGCCACGATACGAGGTGTTGAAGACGTAGGTGGCCTCGCCGTGGATGCGGAACTTGGAGGTGTCGGTGTTATAGCGCGTCACCAGGTTGAGCGAGGTGCCGAACCACGGATCCGTGGCCGAGGCGTTGGTGCGCTCCCACACGCCGTTGTTGTTGCCGCGACCGTTGAGGGTATCCAGGCCGGAGCTGTGAGAGGCATTCACGAAGAGCACGACGCGGTCGCTCGTCTTGACGGTGAGCAGCGACGTGCAGCCGTTGAACATGTTGCGGATGTTGAAGCCGACGCTATTGGAGTTGGAGAGCATGTCCCAACCCGTGAGGTCCACGGAGGTGAGCGCCGAGCAACCGTCGAAGAGGCCGGAGTAGTCGACCACGGAGACGTTGACGCCATCGGCCGGGTACATCATGAGGCCCTTGCCCACGAAGGTGGTGAGGTTAGTGTAGCCGGCGAAGAGGTTGGCGATGCTCGTGTTGCCGCCGATGTTGAAGCCCACGGGGCTCGTGGGGTTGTTGTTCATGTCGCTGAGGGCGAAGTTGACGGTCTTGATCTCGCTCTTGGAGACGGTGGCCAGCCACGGCATGGTGGCGTCGGTCACGATGCGGTTGAGGCCCGCGGCCGGGTCGGCGTAGACGGTGATGGTCTGCGTGGAAGTGTTGTAGTCCCAATGCACCTGCGCGTTGGTGAGGAAGGTGCCCTGGGGATGGAAGGTGTAGACGATGGAGTTGGTGAGCTTGCTGCCCGTGGTGGAAACGCCACCGGACAGGCCATAACGGGCCATGAGCTGCGTGCCGTTGCCGGTCCAGTTGACGGTCTCGCCGGTGCCACGGCCCTGCGCCTCCCAGATGCCCAGGGAGTCGAGCTTGCTCGAGATGGTGTTGAGCCCGGAGCCCACCAAAGAGGTGTTGGCGCCCAGGCGCAGGCTCTTGAGCGAGGTCATGCCCGCGAGCATGTTGGTGCGGGTCTTGTTGACCGTGGGGCTCGTGGTGTTGGCGGTGTGGATATCGGAGATGTCCAGCGACTCCAGCGAGGAGCAGCCGGAGAACATCTCGGTGAAGTTGGTGCCCCTGGTGGATGACCAGGCAGCCGTGCCGGTAATGGCGGTAAGGTTCTGGCAGCCCTTGAACATGCGGGAGAAGTCCGTGGTCAGTCCGAAGGACAGGCCCGTGCTGTCGAAGTCGATGAGAGCGGTGTAGTTCTCGAACCACGAGGCAAAGGAGTCAGCGGAGATCTTTCCGCCAGCGCCACTCTGCTTGAAGACGATGTGCTTGATGGCCTGGGGCGCGGCACCGTTGGCGGCGGTGAGCCACGGCAGGGTGGAGGCCGTGAACTTGCCGCTGATGTCGGTGGTGCCGGCGTTGGTGCCGTTCTGCCCGATGGTCAGGGTGCCCGTGACGGAGTCCCAGGTCCAGTAGAGCATCGGGAAGTCAGTGTGGAACGGGTTCTTGGTGAGCTCGGCCTGCGCGGTGATCGCGCCGGTCTGGGGGTTGAGCGTGAAGACGATCGGAGCGGCGAGCTCGACGAAGGGCTTGTCGTCGCCCGGGTACACGGTGACGCCGACGACGTCACCGTCGGCTGGGTCTGAGTCTGGGTCTGAGTCTCCGTCGCCGGAGTCATCACCGTCCTCTTCGCCCTCGCCGTCTTCGCAAGTCACGGCATCGCCTGCAACGCCGTCAGCGCTGACGGAGGAGCTGCCGGTACCGTTCATGCTCTCGTAATGGATGTTGTTCTGCACGTTGCCGCCAGCGGGAAGGATGACGGTGGAAGCCGAGGAACCCGGAGCGCTCGGGGCAGGCGTGCTCGGAGCCGGAGCGGGCGAAGAAGGTGCGGCGGGAGCCGACGGTGCGGACGTGGCATCCTCGTCGACGGCAGACCCGTTCGACCCACTAGTATTAGTGCCATGAGAGGGCGATTGCGTGTCGCCCGTGCCAACGTCGATGCTCGGCGTTCGATCCGACTCGTCACCAGGCGGCGCTGTCGAGTTTGCACCACCCGATGAATCTGTGCCCTGATCGGGCAATATGTCAGGTTCGTACAAGTTGTCTGGCGGCTTGATCGAACCGATCACGTCGTCCAGGTCGGCATCGGAATCGCCGTTGTCCGGGGAGGACACGTCGATCGAGGGGAACGTGTCGATGCCATTAGTATTGGTGGGAAGCTTGATCAGGAGGTCGTTCAGATCGAAGACCTTGGACTGGAAACCGCTCTGACCGGAGTTGATGCCATCTGCGGAGCCGTCAACGGGCTTGATGTCCCAGCGAGCCGTGAGCGTCGCGTCCTCATCAAGGTCAACGGTGGCTCCCGGGGCGACAAGCGTGCCGTCGGGGAGCTCCCATCCCAGGAAGGTGTAACTCTTGCCATCGATTACCGTGTTGTCCAGGCTCTTGATCTGAACGGTGCCAGCACACGCCTCGACGGTGTTGACCTGGTCAAGTGCCCTAAACGTGAGATGAATCTTCTTTCCGTTGCCCGTCGAGGTCACGAAGGAGGAATCGGAGGCTCCGGCGGAAACACCACTAGTATTAGTGGAGCCACCAGCATTGGTGGAACTGCCCGAATACCTCGAAGGCTCCTGAGCGGCCGCATTTGACGATGCGGAAGACTCCTGCGACACATCGACGCGGGTCACGGACGTTTTCGTGATCTCGCCAGTCGCCTCGTCCAAGGTGAAGACTTCCTCATAATACGAGGTATCTCCCCCGGTGGAAGAGGTTTCTGCATATGCCGAAGGGGTCATGATGGAATAGAAGACCATCGTTGCGGTGAGGATCAGGAACGATAACGCACCGACGAACAGAGCGTACAACGCGCGCGCGTGGGCGCTGCGTACACTCGAACCACGAAGGCTATGTTCGAAGTTTAGCGTCATACGTATTACTTTCCTGACTCACCGGCATGTCGCATATTACTCGCGAGGACATTCTTTTCAAGTTTCTTCATTTTTGGATTGTTGCTCTGACCTGCGGATATAGCGCGTTTTAGCAAGCATGCAAGCAAGCGCTAGATTCTGTATAGATTTCGACTAGATTCTGTATAGTTCCCACGGATAATCGCGTAAATCAATTGGTTACCATGACGCAATAGCAATCGAGGGCGAAAACTGGCCGTTTCTAGCGACTTGCAAGCAGATTTGAAGCAGAAAACTATTTTTCATCTCCACAATTCCTTCACATTTCAGCACCCTCTTCTTCACAATTCTGTCATCGCGAAGCGGTGTTCCCCACCAGCCCCTTCCTTCGATTCTTTATCTAACTTGAGCATAAAGATGACCCTTTTGCCCATTTTTACCCAACAGAGGCCGATTAAAAGACAGCCAAAACTTGACAAATTGAGTTTTTCGTGATTTTGCCCTCTGCTATCCCTGCTCACGCACTGAGACACATTGGACAGGTACATCTGTCTCATTAATGGCCGGTACCCGCGGAAAATGAGACAGTTGCTCAGAGCAACTGTCTCATTTTCCGCTCCGTCATGCCCTTG
>ERZ837910.531-NODE-531-length-58734-cov-4.479115_pt1 | contig 58734 bp, 48 predicted proteins | sample MGYA00519940_ERZ837910 | MGnify/ENA primary metagenome ERZ837910 (study PRJEB31850, sample SAMEA3708825) | human gut metagenome | biome: human gut; feature: human-associated habitat; material: faeces | place: China | collected 2014 ... | reverse complement strand
TCCCCAGCATCTGACAAGAATGCTGGCAGATGAGAGAACGCTGGTCTTATACAATTCTTATTATGATGTGGACTATAAAAATCCATCCAGGATCACCCGGGTAGCCGGAAATTGTTTTGTACTGGATCTGTATTATTACCGGAATGAGATTCTCAGACAGTTACGTCAGAAAAGGGCGGACAGGTATCTGATGGTCTATTCTACCGATACAGTTCCAATGAGCCGGATTCGTCAGTATCAGCAAGAAGGCTTCAAAATTTTATATGAGTATGTGGATGATATAAATCCTGACCTGATCGCACCGGGCAGACTGGATATGATCCTTGAAAGACATGAGTCTCTTATAAAAGATCCTGCGACTTATGTTATTGCAACGGCAACCCGCTTATATGAAAATGTCAGGAAGATTAATCCGGCTGCGAAGGCTGCATTGATCTCGAATGGTGCAGAGTGTGAAAAATTTCCACCGGATCAGAAGACAGGAGAGAAAGAGTACCTGTCCTGGCTCAGGCCGGATTCTGTGAAAGCAGGTTATTACGGGGCAATGGCAAGCTGGGTGGACTATGATCTGCTGAAGGCACTGGCAGACCATCCGGAGATACAGATCATCCTGATCGGGATCGAGCATGATGCAAGTCTGCAGGAAAGTGGCATTTTAGAATATAAAAATGTCAGATTTCTCGGAAAGAGACCATATGAAGAACTTGCCGGTTATGCACATTTTTTTGATGTATGTATGATCCCGTTTGTTGTGAATGATATTACGGAATCTACCTCTCCGGTGAAGTTATTTGAGTATATGGCTATGGGAAAACCGGTTGTTGCAACATCACTGCCGGAGTGCAAAAAGTATGAACTGGTAAAGATCGCTGATACAAAAGAAGATTTTGTGGAGGAGGTTCTTAAGCTGGCAGAAAAAGGAAAGTCAGAAGAGTTCCAAAGCAGGTTGATGGAGTGTGCCAGAGCGAACGACTGGAAAGCAAAAGCGGCAGAGCTGAAGGATTTTATTAAAGAAGGCGGAATGCCGGACAGTGTGAAAAAGGAGCTGAAAAATGAAAGATAAGCTGAGCAAAGTGAAAAATCTTGTAAAAAAATATGGACTGACCGGAACAATAAAAAAAATGACCGGATATATTTATTCCAATTATATTGTGCGGATTTCGATGAAAGAGAAAATCTATGTGGCATTGAATAAAAAGGAGATCCGAAAGCGATTGAAGCGGATGCTGGAGAGAGAAGACTACGACCGCATTGTGGTATGGAGAAGTTCTTTTGGATGGGATGTGCCTCTGTATCAGAGACCGCAGCATATTTTTACTAACTTTGCAAAGCAGAGAACACTGGTGTTGTATGAAGTGACAAGATTTACAGATGATGTAAAAAGGATCAAAAGACAGTCAGAAAATCTTTACCTTGTCAATTTTATGAATAAGGCATTTGCTAACTATATTTTTGAAGCCATTGAGCAGCAGGAAAAACCAAGATATGTTCAGTTCTATTCAACAGACTGGACACTGACCAAAGGGCAGATCGAGGAGTATGAGCGACGTGGATATAAGGTTGTATATGAATATATTGATGATCTGAATCCTCACCTTGCCGGAACGGATGAATTGCCGGTCAATGTCAGGGAAAAGTACGAGAAGACCATGAAGGAGAAAGACTCGATCGTGGTTGTAACAGCAGATGCACTGCAAAGGGATGTCCTGTCAAAAAGAGGGGATTCTCATCTGGTGTTTTCTTGTAACGGTGTGGATTATAACCATTTCCATAATGAAATTGATCCGGACTTTAAGTTTGAAAAAGAATTTGCAGAGATTCTTGAAAAGGGACAGCCGATGATCGGATATTACGGGGCATTGGCAAAGTGGTTTGATTATCAGCTTGTTAAAGAACTTGCAGAGACGGGAAAGTATCAGATCGTACTGTTTGGAATTAAATATGATGATTCTTATGAAAAGGCGGGGCTTGACAGACAGGAGAATGTCCATTTCCTGGGTTCAAGGGATTATCATGTATTGCAGAATTATGCTGCAAAGATGGATGTACTGACCATCCCGTTTTTGATCAATGAGATCACAAAAGCAACCTCTCCGGTCAAATTGTTTGAATATATGGCATTGAATAAGCCGATCGTCACGACTGACATGGATGAGTGCAGAAAGTATCAGTCAGTCCTGATCGGGCATGACCATAAGGAATTTGAAGCAAAACTGGATGAGGCATTGGGAAAAAGGTCAGATAAAGCGTATATAGAACTGTTAGACAGGGAAGCATTGGAGAATACATGGGAAGAAAAGGCAAAAGCAATCATAGAAGAAATGAAGCACTGCGAAGAAGCAGACGGGAACCGGTAAGTAGACAGCCGCATATGCAGACTTCAGGCAGAAGGCAGAGACATCGAAGAAGATCCAGAAGACTTCGGCGGAGAAGAAGGCTTTTTGGAATTGTTGTGGTACTGATCCTGGCAGCGGGGATGGCAGGAATTTTTCTGTGGAAAAGAAGTCATACTGCGGGAAGTCCCCCGACATCTGAAAATAAGGGGGGATCAAAGGATACAAAAAAGAAAGATGCTCAGAGCGGGACATCCGATTATACGATAGAACTTCAGGGTGACAGTGAAGTGACTGTCAGGCTTGGAGATCCGTATGAGGATGCCGGTGCAGTTGTGAAAGACCGGCAGGGGAATAGAACAGATATCAGCGTCAGTCTGGAGGAATATGATCTGAATACGGCAGGAGAACACCAGTTGGTTTATAAAGCCACCGATCCCAAAGGAAAAGAAATCTCAGCACAGAGAACCGTTACGGTGACTCCGAATAAAGAATATGGAGCAAAAGGTCTTCCGATTTGTATGTATCATTATGTATATGATGCCAACAGTGTCCCGGAGAATCTGAACTCCAATTATATAGAAGTGGGAACACTGGAAGAAGAATTGAAATATCTGCATGAGAATGACTATTATTTTCCGACCTGGAAAGAAGTGAGGGAATATCTGGACGGAGAGAGAATCCTTCCGGATAAAAGCATTGTACTTTCTTTTGATGATGGTCCGCTGTATATAGAACTGGCAATCCCTTTATTTGAAAAGTATCAGACACCTGCAACTTCTTTCGTGATCACCAGTTATTATAATGATAAAAGCATGTTGGATCCTTACCGAAATAATCAGTATCTGACACTGGAGTCGCATACAGATAATATGCACCGTGGTGGTGGAACTTACGGACACGGAGGTATTTTCCCGGCTTTATCGAAAGAAGAAGCCCTGGCAGATCTGAAGAAATCCATTGAGTATTGTGGAAATGGAGATGCACTTGCATATCCGTTCGGGGATTATACGGCAGAGTGTGAACAGACGGTGGAAGAGGCTGGATTTTTATGTGCAGTTACGACAGAACCGGGCAAATGTTATCCGGGAGATGATCCCTATGCTCTGACGAGAGTACGAATGTTAGGAAGTCAGTCATTAGATCAGTTTATTTCAGAGATCAACTAAAGAGGAATAAAGAGAGGTGCTTCTTATGGGCAGAGAAGTGAGAAGACGCGGTAGAAGGCGTGCAGCGGCAGCAAAAGAAAAAAATAAGAACTGGTTTATGAAGTTGAAAATGTGGCAGCGGGTCCTGCTCTGCACCGTAGGGGTGCTGATCTGTACTTTTTCTGCGGCAGCAATTTATGTCGCAGCAAAGTGGGGAAAGATCCAGACGCAGGATATTGAGGCAAAGGATCTGATTATCAATGAGGAAGTTCAGGAGAAGAACGGGGAGATCAATCTGGGAAAAGGTTATACCAATATCGCCCTCTTTGGTGTGGATTCCCGTGATGGAAATCTTGGAAAGGGAAACCGCACGGACTGTATTATTGTAGCCAGTCTGAATAATGAGACGAAGGAAGTAAAGATGATATCAGTTTACCGGGATACACTGCTGGATCTTTCTGACGGAACTCTTCAGAAATGTAATGCTGCTTACAGTTATGGAGGACCAACGCAGGCTGTCAATATGCTGAATTTGAATCTAGATCTTGATATCCAGAAATATGTGACCGTAGATTTCGGTGCCATTGCAGATGCGATTGATCTGCTGGGCGGAGTGGAGATCGAGATCAAAGAGGAAGAGATCCAGTATCTCAACAAGTTTGTTCAGGAAACTGCAGACTCTGCAGGAAAAGAGGCACACCGGGTAGAAACTGCAGGACTTCAGTTATTAGACGGAGTTCAGGCAACGACTTATGCAAGAATCCGGTCGACAGCCGGTGGTGACTTTACAAGAACAGAGCGACAGCGTCTGGTTATTGAAAAAATCGTAGAAAAGGCAAAAAATGCGGATCTTATGACTTTGAATGCGATCATCGACAAGGTATTTCCACAGGTTGCAACCAATTTTACACTTTCTGATATCCTTTATTATGCCCAGGCTTATACGGAGTATCAATTATCCGGTAATATGGGATTCCCACAGGATAAATCGACTGATACGATATCAGGACTTGGAAGTATTGTAATCCCGGAAGATCTGACATCGAATGTATCTGCACTTCATCAATTTCTATATGGGGTAAATGATTACAGTCCGTCTTCTAAAGTGAACAGTATCAGTGAAAAAATTGCTGCGAGGGTCGGCACAGGTGGAAATGCACAGGATTCAGGAAATTCATCGGGAAAAAGTGATTCATCATCCACGGGAGAGACGCAGGATCGGACCTATAATGAACCACAGCCATCGGCTCCTGATGACTATGAGCCGACAGTACCGGATCAGCCGTCAGATAATGGAAATAGTGGAACTGATCCCGGAACAGACAGTGGAACCGGTGATGGAAATCCGGGAGCAGATGCCGGTGAAACCGATCCAGGAGACAGCAGTGGAACTGGTGAAAATGGTGGACAATTATAGAAAAACCGTGTATGATAAGAGATAATGACTTAAATCTAATATGAACAAAGGGGTAGTTACATGAAGATGATGAAAAAAGCAGCAGCGATGATTTTATCGGTCTGCCTTACAGTACCAATGTTTGGCACGATTGTCAGTGCTGCACAGGGACAACTGATGTTCTCAGACCCGGAGACAAAGGTAGGAGAAACGGTAGATGTAAGCCTGGTTGTAAAGACCGGAGGAGATGCGATCGGAGATGCAGATATCACAATGAGCTATGATACATCTGCTCTTGAATTTGTCAGTGGTGATGGTGTTCAGGCAGATGGCTCAGGGAATCTGACTTACTCAGGCAGTGGAACAGGTTCTGAGAATGAACTGCGTACGACACTTCAGTTTAAAGCACTGAAAGCCGGAGATACAACGATCAGTGTTCAAAGCTCCAAAGCGTATCTTTACAATGACGAGACACTGACACTGGCAGAAGGTTCTTCCGCAGTAAAAGTAGCAGCAGGCGATGATGGCAGTACAGAGATTACGACAACTGCGGCAGAGGGAGGGACTCCCGTTGCCGGAGAGACAACCAATATCACAGTTTCAGTAAACGGGACAGATTATCTCTTCTCAGAGGCATTTACTGCAGCAGATCTTCCGGAGGGATATACAGAAACAAAGCTTACATTCAATGGTGAAGAAAGAAAATTTGCGAAGAATGGTGCAGGTGTATGTATCGGATATCTTGTAGATTCTGCGGGAACAGGAAAGTTTTTCCTTTATAATGAAGAGGATGCTACATTTTTACCGTATACGGAGATTCAGATTTCAGACAGTACCTCGATCATTCTTCTGAGTGATACAGGAGATGTATCGCTTCCGTCTTCTTATCAGCAGGGAGAACTGACAGTTGGAGACCAGAGTTATCCTTACTGGGCTGATCCGGAGAATGACCGGTATGATCTGATGTATGCTTTAAATACAAGAACCGGAGAAAAAGGATTTTATCAGTATGATTCATCAGATGGAACTTATCAGGCGGTTGAGACACCGACAGAGCAGGTAAAAGAGAAGACGAATGAGTCAGCTCTTTCTAAAATAGGAAATTTTATCGCAGATCATACTTTATTTGTCCTGATCGCAGCAGGAGCATTTGTTCTGATTCTTCTGATCCTCATGATCATTTTTGCAATCAAGCTTGTTCACAGAAATCAGGAACTGGATGATCTTTATGATGAGTACGATATCCCGTTTGAAGAGGAAGAAGAAAAGCCGGCAAAGAAGAAAAAAAACCGCAAGGCAGAGAAAGAGCCGGACGATGAGTATGAAGACGAGTATGACGATGAATACGACGATGAGTACGAAGACGAGTACGACGATGAATATGAAGACGAAGACGATGATGAGTATGAAGACGAAGACGATGATGAGTATGACGATGAATACGACGATGAGTATGAAGACGAGTATGACGATGAATACGACGAATATGATGACAGCGAGATAGAAGAAGATGAGAAGGCAGATCCTTTAAAAGGAGATACAAGAAATTTTAAGAGACCACGAAGAGGCAGAAAAAACCCGGAATATGATGTGGATTTTGTAGATCTGTAAGGAAAAGAGAGGCAGGCATATTATGAAATTGATCATAATGTGCCTGCTTTCAACATTTGTTAATCAAATGAACACACTTTCATCACAATCCTTTATTACTATATAACCATAAAAGAAATACAAAATAAATATAAGAGAAAGCGGGTATGAATCATGGATAATCAGTATAGTTATTATAATCCAAATGAGACAGAAGGAAATACATCAAACGGTACGACATTTTATAATAATGGACAGGGTGATGATGGAAAGACACCAAAAAAGAAAAAAGAGCATAAAAAAATGCCGAAGGCTGTTGCGGTAACAGGACTGGCACTGATGTTCGGAGTTGTATCAAGTGCTACATTCCTTACTACTAATTATGTGGGAACGAAAGTACTGAAGCTCGGAACAACGCAGAAAAGTACCAGTACTACATCGACCAGTGCAGTTACCAGTAATGCATCACTGACGAAGACATCCAGTGTGGTCACATCAGATGTATCCAGTGTGGTGGAAAATGTAATGCCATCCATCGTTTCTATTACGAATATGAGTGTGCAGGAGGTTCAGAACTATTTCGGAGGAACTTCCAAGCAGGAAAGTGAAAGTGCCGGTACAGGAATCATCATTTCACAGAATGATTCAGAACTTCTGGTTGTGACAAATAACCATGTGGTTGCCGGAAGTGATACACTGACAGTTACCTTTGCAGATGGCAACAGTGTTGAAGCAAATATTAAAGGAACGGATTCAGAATATGATGTTGCTGTGGTTGCAGTTCCGCTGGATTCTATTTCTGAAGATACGAAGAAGGCTATCTCAGTTGCAACGCTTGGTGATTCTACAGAGCTGAAAGTGGGAGAACCGGCGATCGCGATCGGAAATGCACTTGGATATGGACAGTCAGTTACAACAGGAGTCATCAGTGCTTTGAACCGTTCTGTATCAGAGACAGACCAGACAACCGGAGAAACGACAGAGAGCAGTGTGAAACTGATTCAGACAGATGCAGCGATCAATCCTGGAAATAGTGGCGGAGCTCTTGTCAATGCCAGTGGTGAAGTAATTGGAATTAATTCATCCAAGCTGGTAGGAGATTCTGTTGAGGGTGTTGGATATGCGATCCCGATCAGTGATGTATCAGATCTGATCGAGAACCTGATGAACCAGGAGACAAAGACAAAAGTTGCCGAAGCAGATCAGGGAGCAATCGGAATCAAGGGAATGAGCGTTTCTACAGAGTATTCCCAGCAGTTGAATATGCCAGAAGGTGTATATGTATCAGAAGTTACTAAAGGTGGCGGAGCAGAAAAAGCAGGCATGACAAGGGGATGCATCATTACAGGAATCAACGGAACAACGGTTTCAAGCAAGGATGATCTTCAGGAACAACTGCAGTATTATGCAAAAGGTGATGAAGTAGAGCTTACGATCCAGGTACCACAGAGCAATGGAGAGTATCAGGAGCAGAGTGTGAATGTTACTTTAGGAGCAAAGCAGACAAGTAAATAAAAAGCATAAAAGCTGAGTTTGTGTTATAATATGCAAAGAGGCTGACACTTTTACGAGCAAGAATCGCAGAGTGTCAGCCTTTTTTCTCATCAGTGCCGGACAGAATTACCGGTCAAATTCAGGATTGACAGCATAAAAATTCTTACTGTCCAGTTTTTCCTGAACAATGCGGAGACTTTCACCGAATCTCTGGTAATGTACGATCTCCCGTTCCCTTAAGAAACGGATCGGATCACAGACTTCAGGATCTTTGATCAGCCGGAGAATATTATCATAGGTAGTGCGTGCTTTCTGTTCAGCACTGAGATCTTCATGGAGATCGGTGATCGGATCCCCTTTTGACTGAAATGTTGTTGCACTCCAGGGGACACCTCCTGCAGACTGTGGCCAGAGAGCAAGAGTGTGATCCACATAATAGGGAGCAAATCCGGAATGTTCGATCTCCTCAGGGGAAAGATTGCGGGTCAACTGGTGGACAATCGCACAGACGATCTCAAGGTGGGCAAGCTCTTCTGTTCCAATATCGGTCAGTATTCCGGTAACTTCTTTATATGGCATGGTATACCTTTGGGATAAATACCGCATAGATGCACCCAGTTCCCCGTCAGGACCGCCAAACTGGCTGATAATAACCTGTGCAAGACGGGGATTAGTCTGTGTAATCCTGACAGGGTACTGTAATCTTTTTTCATAATTCCACATATTCAGCAGCCTCCTTCCTGCCATGGCCATGGCTCATTGATCCAGGACCAGTAATCAGACTCACAGGCAGTTGCAGTATCGATCGTAAGCGGACCATAGGCAGAAGCATATTCCCGTAATGCTTCATTCCGCTTTCGGCTGCATTCATTAAAAAAGAGGAGTGCATTCTGATCCCATGGATGTGTATCCAGAAATAATTTTGTGTCATCTACGGCAAAACTGATCTCATTGATATAATTTAAAAGTTCTCTGCGATTCATTTTCTGACAGGTCACTGACATACGCCTCCTTTTCCACAAAATGGCTTATCAAGTTCCCGGAAGATCGTGCCACGGTGGAATCCTTTATTGGAATCGTAAAGATCTCTCCAACGCTGCCATGGAACATAAGCCATTGCAATCGGAAGATTTTCCAGAGGATCTTTTATACCGCAGCCACAGTCAGGTTTCGCCGGTACAGGCTGGATTTTCTGACAGACAGGCTGATTGCCGGGTTCCGGGACAGGACGGCGGCAGTTGCAGCTATGTCCGGACTGACAGGAACGGTGCTGGTTTATTTGATTCTGATAAATTGGCAATGAAAAAACTCCTTTCCTGGTATCTACAGAATTATTGTATGGAATTTTAAACGAAATGTGAGAAAGTGTCCTCTTTACATTTGAATATAAATCATTTATAATGTACGAGTTGGCGGGGTGTGGCTCAGTTTGGTTAGAGTGCACGGCTGGGGGCCGTGAGGTCGCAGGTTCGAATCCTGTCACCCCGAGTGCAACGAACAGGACAGGACGGTCCGGGAAAGCCGGAGTGTTTTGCCTGAAAGACTGGAATTTAATAGAGTTATCAATGGGGATACTGTGAAACTTGAACGCTCACAGTATTTTTCAATTAAAAAGGAATTTCCCCGAACCTAGTAAAAAGAGAAATTATAAAAGGAGCGGATAGTATATGTGTGGATTTGCAGGATTTGTCGGAAGTGTTGATGACAGAGAACAGGTACTTGTTAATATGATGAATACCATCATACACCGTGGGCCGGACAGCGAGGGAAAATATGTGGATGAGGATGCTGCACTTGGATTCAGACGTCTGAGTATCATCGATCTTTCCTCAGTAGGAGATCAGCCTCTTTATAATGAAGACAAAAGCATGGTTCTTGTATTTAATGGAGAGATTTATAATTATCAGGAGCTGAAGAAAGAGCTTCAGGATGCGGGACATACTTTTGTATCCAATACAGATTCTGAGACATTGATCCACGGCTATGAAGAGTGGGGCGAAAGTCTGGTGGAAAGACTGCGTGGGATGTATGCCTTTGCCATTTGGGATACCAGGAAAAAGAAATTATTTGTGGCAAGGGATATTTTCGGAATCAAACCGCTGTATTATGCACAGATGAATGGAACGCTGATGTTTGCATCAGAGATCAAGGCATTTATGGAGCATCCGAAATTTGACAAGGTATTTAATGAGGATGCACTTGGAAATTATCTTTCTTTCCAGTTTGTCCCTACAAATGAGACTTTTTTCAAAGGGGTGTTCTGTCTACAGCCGGGACATTATTTTACTTATGAGAATGGTGAACTGAACATTACCCGTTATTTTGAACCGAATTTTACAGGGGATACAGAAAAATCTTTTGAAGAGATCGTGGATGATGTGGAAGCGGTTATGAAAGAATCGGTTGCCATGCATAAGATCAGTGATGTAGAGGTTGCCTCCTATCTGTCGAGCGGAGTAGATTCCAGTTATCTGACTTATCTGGGACAGGTGGATCGTACTTTTACAGTAGGATTTGATGAAGGAAAATACAGTGAGATCCAGGATGCAAAGGAATTTGCCGCAAGCATTAATATGAAGAATGATGCAAAAGTGATCACACCGGAAGAGTACTGGGACAGACTGTCTGATATTCAGTACTATATGGATGAGCCGGTGGCTGATCCGGCAGCGATTGCACTGTACTTTTTAAGTGAAGAGGCATCCAAAAAAGTAAAGGTTGTTCTTTCAGGAGAGGGATCGGACGAACTGTTTGGAGGGTATAATATTTACTGTGAGCCATTGGAGCATACGTCTTTTAATAAGATCCCAATGCCGATCCGTCGGTTCCTTGGAGCATTTGCAGAACGCTGCCTGCCTCGTGGAATGAAAGGAAGAGGTTTCCTGATGCGTCATGGCAAGACACTGGAAGAAAGATATTTTGCCAATGCAACGAATATTTTTACAGAGCGTGAAGCGAATAAGATCCTGAAAAACGGCTGTAAACCGGGCATTCAGAAGATCACGAAGCCTTTATATGACAGAGTGAAAGGAAAGGATCCGGTCACAAAGATGCAGTATGTAGATCTTCATTTATGGCTGGTACATGATATCCTCATGAAGGGAGATAAGATGGGAATGGCAAATTCCCTGGAAGTAAGAGTTCCGTTCCTTGATAAGAAGGTGCTGGAACTTGCAGAGACATTGCCGTTGGACTATAAGGTTCGTGCTCCGCAGACAAAAGTAGCTTTAAGAGCGGCAGCAGAAAGAAATATCCGTAGCAAGACTGCCGAAAAGAAGAAACTCGGATTCCCGATTCCGATCCGTGTATGGCTGAAAGAAGATCGTTATTATTCACGGGTAAAAGAGATGTTTCAGACGGATGCTGCAAAGAAATTTTTTGATACAAAGTTACTGATTAAAATGCTGGATGATCATAAGGCAGGAAAGAACAGCAATGAAAAGACCGATAACAGCCGTAAGATCTGGACAGTTTACATTTTCCTTGTATGGTATGACAGATATTTCGGACATGGTAAGCCGGTACATCCTGCCATGCATACAAGATAGGACAAAAGGCAGGTCAAGATGGGGAATAAAAGAAGAAATCTTGGGGATACGCAGCCGATGCAGCCGGTGAATCCGCAAAGAGCAGAGAGAGCGGAGCGAAGAACGCAGCGGGGGCAGAAAAATTACCGGGAAGCGTATGAGCGTGAACTGGAATACAGAAGAGCAGTATCAAGAACACCCGCACCGCAGAACCGCTCCGGACAGAGATCACGCAGCAGGCAGCAGGAAAGCAGCTTAAGTGCAATCATACAGCAGATGAGAAAAAAGAAGAAAAAAGAAGGAACGAAGTACTTTGACTATGATCTTTTACTGGTGATCATTTTCCTGATGTGTTTTGGACTGATCATGCTGTACAGTACAAGTGCATATACCGCACAGGTTGAGAACGGAAATGATATGTTCTATTTTACGAAGCAGGCGATCATCGGGGCAGTGGGGATTCTGATCATGCTTGCTGTATCGAAGATAGATTATCATATTTATGCTGCATTTCACACGGAGATTTTTCTGGTGGCAATGGTTCTGATGGCACTGGTAAAGACTCCTTTGGGAATGGAACTCAACGGTGCAAGGAGATGGATCCAGTTGCCTGGAAATATGTCCTTTCAGCCGGCAGAGGTGACGAAGATCGCAGTGATCCTTTTCATTTCATATAAATTGTGTGAATATGGAAAAAAAGCTTACGGCATCAGGGGCTGGCTTAAGATCGGGGCTTATGGGGTTGTGGCTGCAGGCGGTGTCTTTGTGCTTACGGATAATCTGAGTACAGCGATCATTGTCATGGCGATCACGGTTCTGCTCCTGTTTTTAGTACATCCAAAGACAAAACGGTTTGTCGTTTTTGCATGTGTGGTATTGGTTCTGGCAGTTATTGTGGTAGTTTATCTGAAAATACAGATCAGTGATATGGCAACGAGTACGGATTTCCGTATGCGGAGGATCATTGCATGGCTGAATCCGGAAGCAAATTCAGACAAGGACAGTTATCAGTTCCTTCAGGGCTTATATGCAATCGGATCAGGTGGATTTTTCGGGAAAGGTCTCGGGAACAGTACCCAGAAATTAAGTGCGATCCCGGAGGCACAGAATGATATGATCCTGACGGTGATCTGCGAAGAACTGGGAGTATTCGGAGCGATCCTGATCCTCTGTCTGTTTGGATTCATGCTTTACCGGCTGATGTTTATTGCAAGAAATGCACCGGATCTTTATGGATCTCTGATCGCAGCGGGTATCTTTTCGCATATTGCTCTGCAGGTGATCTTAAATATTGCAGTCGTGACCGGTCTGATCCCTACCACAGGAGTTACACTTCCATTTATCAGTTACGGAGGTACAGCAGTCGTCTTCCTTTTAGCAGAGATGGGGATTGCACTTGGGATCTCATCAAAAATAGAATTAAAAGATTAAAGCCGTTATCGGGGAATTTGAAGAAATATCAGAGACGCTGTCTGCTAGGTGCAGGCAGCGTCTCTGATATTTTGAACAAAAGGTTATAAACTATCGAATAAAAGGCTTTTCATTTCATGAGAAGTGTGATATATTTAAACGTAGTATTAAAAACTACATATAATGGAAGAAGATAATACGCGTTGTGACGCAGGAGGGATTATAAATGGAGTACAGAATAGTTGTAGATAGTTGTGGAGAACTGACTGATGAGATGAAGAAGAGTGGAATCTATAAGACGGCATCTCTGAGTATGGAGGTAGATGGTGTCCATATTCAGGATGATGAATCTTTTGATCAGGCAGATTTCCTGAAGCGGGTTGCCGAAAGTTCGGAATGCCCGAAGTCTTCCTGCCCATCACCGGAGAAATATATGGAGCTGTATCATTGCGAAGCGGAGCGGGTTTATGCCGTGACGCTTTCGGCAGAACTGAGCGGTTCTCATAACAGTGCAGAGCTTGGAAGAAAGTTATATGAAGAAGAGTATGGCAGGAAACAGATCCATGTCTTTAATTCAAGATCAGCATCGGTCGGAGAATCTCTGATCGCATTGAAGATTCAGGAATGTGAAGAAAAGGGAATGGAGTTTGAAGAAGTAATCGCAAGTGTTGACCGGTATATCGAGGAACAGCATACTTATTTTGTGCTTGAGAATCTTGATACGCTGCGGAAGAACGGAAGACTGACAGGACTGAAATCGCTGGCGGTGAGTGCCCTGAATATCAAGCCGGTCATGGGGGCGAACCCGGAAGGTCAGATCTGTCAGCTTGGACAGGGAAGAGGCATGAAGAAAGCTCTGGCGAAGATGGCAGAACAGATCGCCGCAGATGCGATCAATCCGACGGAAAAGATTCTTGCAATTTCTCATTGCAACTGTCCTGAACGTGCGATGGCTGTGGAAAAGCTGATCCGTGAGAAGATAAATGTAAAAGAAAGCTTTATTGTAGATACGGCAGGAATCAGCAGTATGTATGCAAATGACGGTGGAATAATAGTTGTACTTTAATACGCTTTGTGGTAGAATGAAAAAAGCGTATTGAAAGGAGCAGAAGAAGATGAGTCAGGCAAAAGTTGATCGTTATAAAAAGGAAAAAGAAAATCGGAAAAAGCTGATGCGTAAGCAGAAGATGATGGGAATCGTACGAAAGGGAGTTGTTGCAGTGATTGCAGTGGCACTGATTGGCTGGTTGGGATATTCAGCATATGATATGCATGAATCGAACAAAGAGAGAGCGGTTACAGAAGTGAATTATGACTCGATCACGGATTACCTGAATGGACTATCCTCTGCAGAATAAAGTGGTGGGAAGTGGGAAACTTCCCGGATACCGGATCAGAAAGTGGGGGCTGGTGGAAGAAAGCCATCACGGGATGCGGAATAGAAGAATGAAAAGAAAAGTGAGAGATATAATGTATGGCAGAAGTTGTACATTATGTCTCTTTTTTTTGCCAAAGGATGCAGGAGAAGCCGCCGGTGGCAGATTCTCTGTATTTATACGGACAATGAGTTAAAAGCTGTGCTTGTACGAGGTCCGGGTGACTGAAGGTTCCTGTGCATGAAAAAGTATTGGAAAAGAATGAAAAAACTCTTGAAAAAGGGGGGAGAGTGGTTTACAATGGAGGCAAGTGGTAAGAAAGTGGTGAGAAGTGGCACATTGTGGAGGCTAATGGAGTCTTACGTTTGAGAGAAAGGGTTCCGGATGTTATTAGGAGAGTATAATCATAACATTGATGAAAAGGGCAGATTAATCATTCCGGCCAAATTAAGAGAAGGGCTGGGTGACAGCTTCGTTATCTGTAATGGACTGGAAGGCTGTCTTTTTGTGTACTCTCAGGAAGAATGGAACAAATTCGTTGCCGAACTCGAGTCTTTACCACGGATGAACAAGGATGCCAGAATGTTCAAGCGTTATTTTTTCGGAAGTGCAAATGAGGGAAGTTTTGACAGGCAGGGGAGAGTGCTTGTTCCTACGTCACTCAGAAAAGCAGCACATCTTGAGAAGGAAGTGGTACTTGTAGGAGTACAGGACCGCGTTGAGATCTGGGATAAAGCTCTTTGGGAAGAAAAGAGTCAGATCAGTGAAGAAGATTTGGATGCGATTGCGGAACGCATGGAAGCGATAGGAATACGCATCTGATGACAGAAGGCAGCCGGGGAGAAGGCAGCCAAAAGGAGGAAATTATGGCATTCGAGCATATATCAGTACTGTTGTATGAGACCGTGGACGGGCTGAACGTAAAACCGGATGGCATCTATGTGGATGCAACATTAGGTGGAGGCGGACATGCTTATGAAGTCTGCAGTCGACTGGGCAGTCAGGGGAGATTAATAGGAATAGATCAGGACGCCGATGCAATCAGGGCAGCGGGAAAACGTCTGGAATGCTTCGGGGAGAAAGTCACGATAGTCAGGAGCAACTATTGCGATATGAAGCAGCAGCTCCAGAAACTGGGCATTGATAAAGTGGATGGGATCACGGTGGATCTGGGAGTTTCATCGTATCAGTTAGATACTGCAGAAAGAGGATTTTCCTATCGGGTGGATGCACCGCTTGATATGAGGATGGATCAGAGACAGAAGATGACAGCCCGTGACATTATCAATGATTACAGTGAATCAGAACTTTATCGGGTGATACGCGACTACGGAGAAGACCGGTTTGCAAAGAACATTGCAAAGCATATTGTCGCAGAACGGAAAAAAGCACCGATAGAGACAACAGGACAACTGAATGAGATCATCAGCCATGCGATTCCGATGAAAGTCCGGAAAACGTCAGGACATCCGTCCAAAAGGACATTTCAGGCGATCAGGATTGAGCTGAATCATGAATTGGATGTATTGCGAGATACATTGGATGACATGATTGAACTGCTGAATCCGGGTGGAAGACTGTGCATTATTACGTTTCATTCACTGGAGGACAGAATCGTCAAGAGTTCTTTCAGAAAAAATGAGAATCCTTGTACCTGTCCGAGCCATTTCCCGGTTTGCGTATGTGGAAATGTATCAAAGGGAAAGGTGATCACCAGAAAGCCAATTCTTCCGTCGGAAGAAGAGCTGGAGGTAAACAGTCGTTCAAAAAGTGCGAAGCTCAGAATTTTTGAACGTGCTTAGGTAAAAAGGGAGTATTTAGAGTATAAAAGAACGTTCTTTCGGGAAGGGGAGAGCCTGAGAGAGCAAATTTCAGGGAAAGGGGCTGTATAGGATGGCAGCAGATAGAAGATACAGACAGCAGAACAGAGTCACTTCTGACAGAGAAAAGTTTTATGTATATGGAAATGCTGTACGTCAGGCAGAAGTTCAGCCCAAAAGAAGACAGGAAGTTCGTCCTGCAAAGACAGGGAAGACAAGCAGTCAGGTAATGAGAAACCGGAATCGTGCGATGAAGATCAGTCCGGCTTATGCGATATTTTTCATTCTTGCAGCGGTCTGTACAGTAGCGGTCTGTGTGGTGTACATCAGACTGCAGACAGAAGTTGTTACAAGATCAGCTCATGTTACTTCGATGCAGGAAGAACTTGCGGACTTGACAGAGGCAAATGATACAGCGTATAATGCGGCTGTTGACTCCGTGAATCTGGACACGGTGAGAGAAAAGGCCATGAACGAGATGGGAATGGTTTATGAATCCCAGGGAAATGTTGTGGAATACAAAAGTCCTACGAGTGATTATGTAAAGCAATATGAGGAGATCCCAAAGGACGGTGTTCTTGCCCAGTCCAGGGATGTATCAAAATAAGGATTAGTTTAGGATGGCAGGAAGAAAAAGAAAGAACAGATTTGAATTTCTGACAAGAAAATTTCCGGTAAGGATGCAACGAAAGCTGGTAATGCTATTTATGGCAGTTATACTGGCTTTTGTTGTTCTTATTGGAAGGATTACTTATATTAATGTGACCAAGGGCAGCAAATATACCAAAAAAGTACTGGATCAGCAAAATTATGGAAGCAGGGTCATCCCCTATAAAAGAGGAGATATTGTTGACCGAAACGGTACGAAGATCGCTACAAGCGAGAGGGTATATAACGTAATCCTGGATGTCAAAGTTATGACGGACAAAGATAAATACATAGAACCTACGATCCAGGTCCTGAAGGACTGCTTTGGAATTGATGAAGCACAGATCAGGGATCTGATCAGTACCAATCCGGAGAGCCGGTACAGTATTGTAAAAAAAGGGATTGATTATGCAGCTGCAAAGAAATTTAATGAGATCGATGCAGATGATGAGAATTATCCCAATGTAAAGGGAATCTGGCTGGAAGATGACTACACCCGGCTTTATCCGTATAACCGGCTGGCGAGCAGCACGATCGGTTTTACCAATTCAGAAGGCGAGGGCTCTTTTGGCATAGAGAATGCATATAATGCAGTACTGAGTGGTACAGATGGAAGAGAATATGGCTATTTTGATTCCGGGTCTTCCTCTTCAGCAGAGCATACAGTGAAAGCAGCAAAGAATGGAGATACGGTTGTGACGACCATTGATGTGAGCCTGCAGAAGATTGTGGAAGATAAGATCCTGGCATTTAATCAGGCCCATGCCGGTGAGGCAAGGAGCGGAGAGCCGGGAAGTAAAAATACAGCAGTCATGATCATGAATCCAAATACAGGTGAGATTCTGGCACAGGCATCTTACCCGGATTATGACCTGAACAATCCGGCAGATCTGTCTGCAATTTATTCAGAAGATACGATCAACGGAATGACTGAGGAAGAGAAGACGGAAAAAAGGAATCAGATGTGGAGAAACTTCTGCATCAGTGATACCTATGAGCCGGGTTCGACGATGAAACCGTTTACGGTTGCAGCCGGGCTGGAAAGCGGAACACTGACCGGAAATGAAACGTATTATTGTGGTGGATCACTGAGAGTGGCAGATTATGATATCGGATGCCATCTGCGGTCAGGACATGGAATGGAAACGATCCAGGATGCAATCGCAAATTCATGTAATGTGGCACTGATGACGATGGCAGAAAGTATCGGAGTGGATCATTTCACAAGATATCAGCATATTTTTGGTTTTGGGGAATATACAGGCATTGATCTTCCGGGGGAGGCCGGAACTGCGGGACTTCTATATACGGCAGACAATATGACAGCAGTGGATCTGGCTACCAACTCTTTTGGTCAGAGTTTTAATGTGACGATGGTACAGCTTATTACCGGATTTTCATCACTGATCAACGGCGGATATTATTATGAACCACATGTAGTAAAGCAGATCCAGGATCAGAATGGAAATGTGATCGAGACAAAAGATCCGGTTCTTTTACGAAAGACTGTTTCAGCGGAAACTTCCACGATGCTGAAATCCTATATGAAAGCAACCATGGAGTACGGTACCGGAAAAAAGGCGGCAGTAGAAGGATACGATATCGGAGCAAAAACCGGAACAGCACAGAAGATTCCGAGAAAAGAGGGAAAATATCTTCTGTCCTATATCGGATATGCACCACAGGAAAATCCGGAAGTAGTGGTGTATGTTGTGATTGATGAGCCGAATGTTTCGGCACAGGACAACAGTCTTCTTGTCCTGGAACTTGCAAAATCGATCATGGAAGAAGCATTCCCTTATCTTGGAATTACGACGATCCAGGAGAGTGAGCAGATCAAAGCAGCAGATGCGGCGGCTGCGGCACAGGCGGAAGGAAAGGATTTCGGAGATACGGAGTACTCTGATTTCGATGAAAATTATACAGATACATATGATAAAAAGACAGACTCTTCTGCAGATGAAAACTACAAACCGGATCTGGACAGTTGGGCAACTGTGAACAACGGAGATTAATGTATAACTCTGAAAAGGATGGAATAAGTTATAAAGACATTCTTTTCAGAGTTATTTTTTATGAAAAATAAGACCTATAATAAAAAGAAAATGCTGGTTGTATTTTCAATCGCAGTTGTGTTGATCGTTTCTCTTATGGCGAGATTATTTTATCTGATGGTATTTGATGCAGAACATTATCAGAAACTGGCAAAGGATCTTCATGAGCGGGAACGGAAGATCAAAGCAGCCAGAGGAGAGATCCTGGACCGTAATGGAGTTGTCCTGGCAGCCAACAAGACGGTCTGTACGATCTCCGTGATCCACAGCCAGGTGACCGAACCGGAAAAAGTAGCCAGGATCCTTGCAGAAGAACTGGAAATGGATGAGAGTAAAATCGCAGAGAAAATACAAAAAGTCACATCCATGGAGAAAATCAGGACAAATGTAGAAAAAGAGACAGGTGACAGAATCCGGGATTATGATCTGGACGGAGTGAAAGTGGATGAAGACTTTAAAAGATATTATCCTTATCGTGACCTGGCTTCCAGAGTCCTTGGATTTACCGGTGGAGATAATCAGGGGATCATTGGCCTGGAAGTGAAATATGAAGAGTATCTGAAAGGAATCAATGGAACGATCTTAACAGTGACAGACGCAAGAGGGATTGAACTGGAAGGAGTCGCTGAAGACCGGATCGAGCCGGTAGCAGGAGGAAATCTGCGGATCAGTATGGATTATAATATTCAGAGTTTCTGTCAGCAGGCGGCGGAAAAAGTCCTGGAAGAAAAGCAGGCAGACAGTGTCTCTGTCCTGCTCATGAATCCACAGAACGGAGAAATCCTGGCGATGGTGAATGTGCCGGAATTTAATCTGAATACACCCTATGAACTGAATACCGAAGTGGCAGAAGAACCTCTTTCTGATGTAGAATTACAGGAACGGCTGAACCGGATGTGGAGAAATGAATGTATTAATGATACCTATGAACCTGGATCTACTTTTAAGATCATTACATCATCAGCCTGCCTGGAGGAAGGAGTGGTGTCACTTTCTGATACATTTTCCTGCCCAGGATACCGGGTGGTGGAAGACCGCAGGATTCGGTGCCACAAGGTGGGCGGACATGGGCAGGAAACTTTTATACAGGGGATTCAGAATTCCTGTAATCCGGTTTTTATAGATATTGGTCTGCGGCTGGGGGCAGACCGTTTTTATGAATATTTTAAGCAGTTTGGCTTACTGGGGCTGACCAATGTGGATCTGCCGGGAGAAGCGGGAACGATTATGCATAAAAAGGAAGATATCGGACTGGTGGAACTTGCAACGATGTCTTTCGGCCAGTCTTTTCAGATCACACCGATTCAGATGGCAACGACAGTCAGTTCCCTGGTCAATGGTGGAAAAAGAGTCACGCCGCATTTTGGAATTTCCATTGAAGACGGAGAAGGAACGGTACTGGAACAGTTTCAGTATGAAGAGAAAAAAGGGATCGTATCAGAAAAAACTTCAGAAACCATGCGGATGCTTTTAAAGAGTGTGGTGGAAGAAGGATCCGGAAGAAACGGAGCGGTGGAGGGGTATTCTGTCGGAGGAAAAACTGCAACGTCCCAGACACTTCCAAGAAGTGCAAATAAATATATTTCTTCCTTTATAGGGTTTGCCCCGGCGGAAAATCCACAGGTTCTCGGAATCGTGGTGATCCGTAATCCACAGGGAGTTTATTATGGCGGTACGATCGCTGCACCGGTGTTACGCAGCATTTATGATAACGTGCTGCCGTATCTCGGGATTGAAAAAAGCTGACTGATAGGGTATACTGTAAAAGGCGTTTTGAAAGAGATACTTCTGAAAAGGGAGCGGAAATTTCCGGACGTACAACAAAAGAAATAAAGAGGTGTATGTATGAACAGTCATATAGTAATTCCGGTATTGATTTCATTTGCGATCAGTCTGATCCTCGGACCGGTCGTGATCCCGTTTTTAAGAAAGCTGAAGATGGGGCAGACAGAGAGGGTAGAAGGAGTCCAGTCGCATCTGAAGAAGGCAGGGACGCCTACCATGGGAGGCGTGATCATCCTTGCATCCGTTGCGGTCACATCTCTGATCTATGTAAAAGATTACCCGCAGATCATTCCGGTTCTGTTCCTTACCGTTGGGTTCGGACTGATCGGTTTTCTGGATGACTATCTGAAGGTAGTCATGAAGCGTTCGGATGGACTTTATCCAATGCAGAAGATGGCATTGCAGATCGTAGTGACGGCGATCTTTGCATATTATCTCGTAAAAGTGGCAAAGGTTCCGCTGACCATGATCGTTCCGTTTACGCACGGGTACGAACTGAATCTTGGATGGCTTGCAATTCCGGTACTGTTCTTTGCAGTGATCGGTACTGTGAATGGTACGAATTTTACAGACGGACTGGACGGACTTGCCTCCAGCGTCACAGTACTGGTTGCAACATTTTTTACAGTTGTAGCGGTTGGAACAAAGAGTGGACTGGAACCGATCACCTGTGCGGTTGTAGGAGCATTGATGGGATTCCTGCTTTTTAATGTTTATCCGGCGAGTGTATTCATGGGCGATACAGGATCACTTGCACTGGGCGGTTTTGTAGCTGGAACTGCCTATATGATGAGAATGCCGTTATTTATTCTCATTGTGGGATTTATCTATCTTGCAGAGGTGATTTCAGTAATTCTGCAGGTAACATATTTTAAGAAGACAGGCGGAAAGAGACTCTTTAAGATGGCTCCGATCCATCATCACTTTGAGTTGTGCGGATGGTCTGAGACGAGAGTTGTAGCTGTATTTTCGATCATTACGGCAATCCTTTGCCTGATTGCTCTTATGGGGGTATAAAAGATGAAGATCAAAGAAAAAAAGGTACTTGTATTTGGTTCAGGAATCAGTGGAGAAGCGGCATGCAGTCTGTTGCTCCGGGAAGGTGCAGAAGTCGTACTTTATGATGGGAATGATAAGCTGGACAGAGAAGAGATCCTGTCAAAGATCCCGGAATCCGGGAATGGCAGTTTACAGATTCTTCTTGGTACACTTGCGGACGAAAAAAAGGCACAGCTGCTGAAGACACTGGATCTGGTTGTTATGAGTCCGGGAGTTCCGACCGATCTTCCGATTGTGAATGAGATGAGAGACCGGGGAATCCCGATCTGGGGGGAAATCGAACTGGCATATGAAGCAGGAAAGGGAGAGGTTCTTGCGATTACCGGAACCAACGGAAAGACGACGACAACTTCTCTGCTTGGTCAGATCATGAAGAACTATACAGAGAATACATATGTAGTTGGAAATATTGGAAATCCTTATACCAGTGTGGCACTTGAGACAACAGAAGATTCTGTGATCGTGGCAGAGATGAGCAGTTTTCAGCTTGAGACGATTGAGACATTCCGTCCGCGTGTCAGTGCGATCCTGAATATCACACCGGATCATCTGAACCGTCACCATACAATGGAAGCTTATATTGCAGCGAAAGAGAATATTGCAAAGAACCAGACGGAAGAGGATACGTGCGTTCTGAATTACGAAGATGCAGTGACACGTCAGTTTGGTGAGACATTGAAAGCAAAGGTTCTATATTTCAGCAGCCAGCGTATACTGGAAGAGGGAATCTATCTGGACGGAGAGAAGATCGTGCTGAGCCTGAATGGTGAAAAGACAGAGATCTGTACAGTCAATGAACTGAATATTCTCGGTACGCATAATCATGAAAATGCGATGGCAGCAGCAGCGATGGCAGCAGCTTATGGAGTACCGGTTGAGATCATCCGAAAGACCTTGAAGGAATTTCAGGGAGTAGAGCATCGGATTGAATTTGTGGCAGAAAAAGACGGCGTTGTTTATTATAATGATTCCAAGGGAACGAACCCGGATGCTGCGATCAAGGGAATCCAGGCAATGAACCGCCCAACGGTACTGATCGGTGGAGGATATGATAAAGATTCTGCATATGATGAATGGATCAATGCGTTTGACGGAAAGGTCAAAAAGCTGGTTCTGATCGGAGCTACAAGAGAAAAGATCGCACAGACGGCTGAGAAACTCGGATTTCATGAGATCGTAATGGCAGATACATTTGAAGAGGCATTTGAAAAATGCGTTGAGTATGCAGAACCGGGAGATGCAGTACTTCTTTCACCGGCATGTGCAAGCTGGGGAATGTTCAAAAATTATGAGCAGCGTGGAGATAAATTCAAAGAACTTGTAAATCAGTTATAAGGAGTGGATCTGGATTGAGGCATCCTGCAAAGCGATGCACCTATGATGATACATTACTTGTCACGGTACTTGTGCTGGTAATTGCAGGACTGGTTCTCCTAACCAGCATCAGTGCTTATAATGGAAATGTAAAGTTTCACGACTCTTTCTATTATTTAAAAAAGCAGGGCTTTGCCACAGGTCTCGGACTTGTCGGAATGGCGGTTATTTCGAGGATTGATTACCATAGATGGATTCCACTGGCAGTGCCGGGATATCTGCTGTCAATCCTGCTGGGGGTGGCAGTTCTGCTGTTTGGAGAGGAATATAACGGGTCCAAAAGATGGCTGTCTTTGGGCCCGGTTTCATTTCAGCCTTCAGAATTTGCAAAGGTAGCGGTGATCGTATTTCTTTCATGGCTGATTGAAAAGAATATAAAAAAGATGGGAAAATTCAAAAGTATTGTCCTTACTATGCTGACGATTCTTCCCATCGTGGGACTTGTAGGAGCGAGTAACTTAAGCACAGCGATCATTATTTTAGGAATTGGGGCAGTGATGATCTTCACGGCGAGTCCGAAATATCTGCAATTTTTCTGGATGATTGCAGGTGGAGCGGGATTTATGACGATCTTCCTTGCATTGGAGAGTTACAGGCTGGAACGGATCGCAATCTGGAGAAATCCGGAGAAATACGAAAAAGGTTATCAGACCCTGCAGGGATTGTATGCCATTGGAAGCGGAGGCTTATTTGGCAGAGGACTGGGGAACAGTGTCCAGAAGCTGGGGTTTCTTCCTGAGGCACAAAATGATATGATCTTTTCGATCATCTGCGAAGAACTGGGACTGGTGGGTGCGGGAATCCTGATCGGAGTTTTTCTGATCCTGATCTGGAGATTCTTTGTGATTGCTGCAAAGGCGGAGGATCTGACCGGTGCATTGATTGCAACAGGAGCGATGGCACATATGATGATCCAGATCATTTTAAATATTGCAGTGGTAACAAATTCCATTCCCAATACAGGAATCACGCTGCCATTTATCAGTTATGGAGGAACATCGGTTGTATTTTTATTACTGGAGATGGGACTTGTGCTGAGTGTTTCCGGGTATTCCGGCAGGAATCAGAAAAAAGAGATGCGTCCGGAAAACGGGGCAGGAGAACGTTAAGACAGAGGAGCATATATGAAGAGAAAAAAGCGAAAGAAAAATATAGGAAAAATGATTCTGATCCTGATCCTGACCGTGGCAGTTCTGGTGCTGATATGTATTTTCGGATTCCGCACCAGAAAGATCCAGGTCAGTGGAAATGTGTATTATGGAGAGGGAACAATCACGAACTGGATTGAAAAAGATCCATTGTCAGTAAATTCTCTGTATCTTTTAGGAAAATATACTTTTGACAAGGGAGAACTTCCGTCAGGAGTAGAGAGCCTGAAAGTGTCATTGAAGAATCCGTGGACGGTTGCTGTGACAGTGGTTGAAAAAAGTATGCTCGGCTATGTAGATTATGATGAGGCGATGCTGTATTTTGATGAACAGGGGATCGCAACGCTTCGGAGTGCAAAGCAGATCGAGGGAGTCCCGTATATTGAAGGACTTTCTTTTGATACAGCAGAGGTGGAAATCGGAAAAGTGCTTCCTGTGGAGGATGATGCGATTTTTGAGAAACTGGCAGAGACATCCAGATATCTCAGAAAAAATGCCCTGTCACCGGAGCGGATCGTCTGCAATACAGATGGAAGTGATGTCGTATTATATTTCGGAGCAGTGGAAGTACTGCTGGGAAATGAGAAGTATGAAGAGCGTCTGGCACAGGTAGGACCGATCCTGGAAGAACTGAAAAAGAAGTATCCTGACACCGCAGGAACACTCCATCTGGAGAATTTTGATTCGTCTTCCGCGTCCATCCGGTTTACACCACAGACTGCGGAGCAGACCGCTGACGTGCAATAAAAGGAAAAGAATGTAAATTGAGTAAAAAAATCAGAAAATAAGAAAAAATCTATTGATTATTTACGGAAAAGACTTTATTATATACTTATTGAATTGTATCGTTCAATTAAAATTAAGGGATGTATAAAAGATTAATGAGACGACAAAGGAGGAAATACTCTTGTTAGAAATTAAGACCAATGAATCTGAAGCGGCCGCAAGAATAATTGTTGTCGGAGTCGGCGGAGGCGGTAATAATGCCGTTAACCGAATGATCGACGAGCAGATTGCGGGTGTAGAATTTATAGCTGTAAATACAGATAAGCAGGCATTACAGCTTTGTAAAGCACCGACATTGATGCAGATCGGTGAAAAGCTTACAAAAGGACTTGGTGCAGGTGCACAGCCGGAGGTAGGGGAGAAAGCTGCGGAAGAAAGTTCAGAAGAGATCCAGGCAGCACTGAAAGGTGCAGACATGGTATTTGTTACCTGTGGAATGGGTGGAGGAACAGGAACAGGAGCAGCTCCTGTTATTGCACGTATTGCCAAAGAGCAGGGTGCATTGACGGTAGGTGTTGTCACAAAGCCGTTCCGTTTTGAATCCAAGACCAGAATGCAGAATGCCACAAGTGGTATTGATAAATTAAAAGAAAATGTAGATACGATCATCGTTATTCCAAATGATAAGCTTCTTGAGGTTGTAGACAGACGCACTACAATGCCGGAAGCCCTGAAGAAAGCAGATGAGGTTCTTCAGCAGGGTATTCAGGGTATCACTGACCTGATCAATGTTCCATCCCTGATTAACCTTGACTTTGCAGATATCCAGACGGTTATGAAGGACAAGGGTATTGCACATATCGGTATCGGTGCAGGACGCGGTGATGATAAGGCTCTTGAGGCTGTAAAGCAGGCTGTTGCAAGTCCGCTGCTTGAGACTACGATCCAGGGTGCATCAAACGTGATCGTCAATGTATCCGGTGATATTACGCTGATGGATGCATCTGATGCGGCTGATTATGTTCAGGAGCTGGCAGGCGAGAGTGCAAGTATTATCTTTGGTGCGATGTATGATGATACAAAATCTGACGAATGTACGATCACAGTTATTGCTACCGGCTTACATAATGTAGGCGGAAGTGCTTCTAAGTTAAAAGCAAGACTGGAAGGACAGCAGAAGGTTGGATCCATTCTTCCGTCCGGCGGAGAATCTCATGTGAGATCTACACTGGATCATGAGAGAAGAGCAGGTTCCACAGTAAGACCGCAGGGAGGAACAATGCCGACACTGCAGCCGAGAACACCTTCAAGCAATGTAAAAGAGCAGTCGATCAAGATTCCTGATTTCTTCAAAAAGTAAGCAGGGAAAGACAATCGCTGGATTCTGAAAGACAGAATGAATAGATTTTAGAAAAGAACTGGTTAAAGCCGGTTCTTTTTTGTTGCACAAAATGCAATTTACAGAGTGCAGGAACAACGGGCTGTTAAGCAGGATGTTGTCGAAATATATTCTGATCTTTCTGTCAGTGTCCGACAAACTTCTGCTTTGGTGCAGGCATATAATGAGTCATGCATACAAAGGAGAAGGAAGGTGGAATATGCACTACGAATTGTATATTGATTTGTTGTTTCTGGAAAATTTCATGATGGACAGTCTGTTTCTTCTTGTACTGAATCGGGTTCTGAAATGCAAAAGTAACTGGCAGAGAATCTTTCTGGGCGGAGGGCTTGGAAGCGGGATGATGTGCCTTGGAATAGTCGTGGGGATCCCCGGAGTCTTTCAACTTATTTTTTTTCATGGAATTGTCAGCAGTTGTATGCTTATAACCGGTCTCCGTATCAGAACGAAAGCTCAATTTATAAAGGCCTACATATTATTATACCTATGTGCGGTTTTTATGGGAGGCATGATGACAGCATTCCGGCCGTATTTAAGGTATATCAGCCTTTTTTATGGGACGGCAGTGGGAACGGCATTTCTCTTTGTGAAATGCTGGAAACTGTTAAGAAAAATAAGCGGAAAAGAACAGGTGCGGTGTGAGGTGACGCTGTATTTGAACGAGAGAAAGATGAGCGTCATGGCACTGATGGATACGGGAAATCTTTTATGCGATCCGGTCAGTGGTGATCCGGTCAGTATTCTCGACCATGAATTCTATGAAAAGTTCAGAGAACAACAGCAGAAAGAAGGATCTGTCCTGAGGGATACGGAACCGAAAATGCGGTACATCCCTTATCAGAGTATCAGTGGAACCGGTGTAATAAAAATCTTCCGAATCGAGAAAATGTGTGTCAGCATGGACGGGGAAAAATGGATTGAAAAACCGTTGATCGGAATCAGTGAAGGAACGATTTCAGAGAAGCAGGAATACCAGTTGATCCTGAACCATGATTATCTGAATATTTAGGAGGAAAATGAAAATGATAGTAAAAGTAGCAGTGCCGGAGAAATTTAAACTGAAAGTAGTGCCTGATTTCAGGACGCTGATCTTCGGAGGGCAGAAAGAGATTCATTACATAGGAGGAACAGATGTTCTTCCACCGCCGCTTGAAAATGAAAAAGAAGAGGAAGTGATCGGACGGCTGGGAACAGAAGATGATCAGGAGGCGAAAAAGCTTCTGATTGAGCATAATCTGAGACTGGTCGTTTATATTGCAAAAAAATTCGACAATACAGGAGTAGGGGTTGAAGACCTCATCTCCATTGGAACGATTGGTCTGATCAAGGCGATCAATACATTCAATCCAACCAAAAAGATCAAACTTGCAACCTATGCATCCAGATGTATTGAAAATGAAATCCTGATGTATCTTCGCAGAAACAGCAAGACAAAGCTGGAGGTTTCCATAGATGAACCACTGAATGTGGACTGGGATGGAAATGAGCTCCTTTTATCTGACATTCTGGGGACGGATGAAGATACAATCTATAAAGATCTTGAAAATGAGGCAGAGAGAAAAATTTTGTTCCGGGCTTTGAACAAACTGTCCGGTCGGGAGAAAATGATCGTGCGGATGCGTTTCGGCCTGGATCATCCGGAAGGAAAAGAAATGACGCAGAAGGAAGTGGCAGATCTTCTGGGAATTTCCCAGTCGTATATTTCCCGGCTGGAAAAGAAAATCATGACAAGGCTCAGACGGGAAATGATCCGGTATGAATAACGTTCATCGAGTTATTAACATAAGTATTAAAATTTACTAAAATTTAAAGAGTACCGCTATATTTTTCGTGCATATTAAATAAATAAGTGCTACAATAAAAGAAAAAAGCGGAAGGGTTGGTGGACTTATGAAACTTACTTTTGTAGGAGCAGCCCACGAAGTTACTGGGAGCTGTCATTTCCTTCAGACTGCAGGGAAAAATATTCTGATTGATTGTGGAATGGAGCAGGGACCGGATCTGTATGAGAATCCGGGGCTTCCGATTCCGGCGAATGAAGTGGATTATGTGTTCCTGACGCATGCACATATAGATCATTCGGGGATGCTGCCCAGACTTGCAAAAGATGGATTTAAAGGTCAGATCTTTACCACGTATGCAACGGCTGACCTGTGTAATATCATGCTGCGTGACAGTGCACATATCCAGGAGTTTGAGGCTGAATGGAGAAACCGGAAGGGAAAGCGTGCAGGACAGCCGGAGTATGAGCCGGTTTATGTAATGCAGGATGCACTGGACGCGATTGAACTTCTTGTGCCATGTCAGTATGGCGAGCGGATCAGGATCTGTGAAGGCGTTGAGATCCGGTTTACCGATGTGGGGCATCTGCTGGGATCAGCCAGTATTGAAGTGTGGGCGACAGAAGATGGCGTGACAAAAAAGATCGTATTTTCAGGTGATATAGGAAATACGGATCAGCCGATCATCAAAGATCCGGCCTATACGGAGAATGCAGATTATATCGTCATGGAATCCACCTATGGAAATCGGGTACATACGCAGGAAAAGCCGGATTATCTTGGCGATTTTACAAGGATTCTGAAAGAGACCTTTGACCGGAAGGGAAATGTAGTGATCCCGTCATTTGCGGTAGGAAGAACGCAGGAGATGCTGTATTTTATCCGTGAGATCAAAGAAAAGGGACTGATGAGTGAGTATCCTGATTTTGAAGTTTATCTGGACAGTCCGCTGGCAATCGAGGCGACGAAGGTATTTACTAAAAATATGCGGGAATGCTTTGATGAGGAGGCACTTGCTCTTGTGAATGCAGGGATCAATCCACTGGTATTTCCGGGACTGCATACTGCAATATCCAGTGAAGATTCTAAGATGATCAATTTTATAGAAAAGCCGAAAGTAATCATTTCCGCTTCAGGAATGTGCGATGCAGGAAGAATCCGGCATCATTTGAAGCATAATCTCTGGAGAGAAGAGTGTACGATCTTATTTGTCGGATATCAGGCAAATGGAACGCTGGGTCGGCGGCTGCTGGAGGGCGAGAAAAATGTGAAGCTGTTTGGAGAGTCGATCGAGGTACATGCAAGGATTGAAAGCCTTCATGGTGTCAGTGGGCATGCGGATATGAATGGCCTGCTGAAATGGGTAAAGGCATTTGATTCACCGATACAGCGAGTTTTTGTTGTACATGGTGAAGATACAGTAACTGAGGAGTTCGCGAAGACTGTGGAAGAGACATTTGATTATCAGGCGTTTGCACCATTTCCGTGTGCAGAAGTGGATCTTCTGAAAAATGAGATCCTCAGTGAGGGTGTGAAGATTCCTGTGAAAGCAAAGAAACCGGCACAGAAGAAAGCGGATGCAGCGTATGACCGGCTTACGCTGGCTGGTAAAAGGCTTATGGATATCATTTACAGCAATGCAGGACTTTCCAATAAAGATAAAGCAAAATTTGAAGCACAGATCAATAATCTTGCGGATAAGTGGGAACTGTGATTGTCAAGGAGTAAAACTTTATTAAATTTTTCCCCGGACAGAATATCTTTGATTCAGATGGAGAATGATTCTAAGTAGAAAATGACTTAGGAGGATTCTTACGATGATGAATAAGGTGGAACTGTGCGGAGTGAATACGTCAAAGCTCCCGCTTCTCAGGGAAGATGAGAAGGAGGAGCTTTTTCGTCGGATTCAGAAAGGCGATGAAAAAGCGAGAGAAGAATATATTAAAGGAAATCTGCGACTGGTTCTGAGTGTGATCAAGAGATTTGACAGCAGCAGTGAAAGTGCAGATGATTTATTCCAGATCGGATGTGTGGGTCTGATGAAAGCAGTGGATAATTTTGATCCGGAGCGGCTGGTAAGATTTTCAACTTATGCAGTCCCGATGATCGTAGGTGAGATCCGGAGATATTTAAGAGATAACAGCAGCATCCGTGTGAGCCGTTCTTTGAGGGATACGGCTTATAAAGCTATTTATGCAAAGGAAGGATATGTACGCCGCTATATGAAAGAACCGACGGTGCAGGAAATTGCAGATGAGATCGGGATTGCCAAGGAGGATGTGGTTTTTGCCCTAGATGCGGTACAGACTCCGATGAGTCTTCATGAACCGGTATACAATGACGGAGGGGATGCATTGTATGTGATGGATCAGGTCAGTGATAAGAAAAACCGGGAAGAAAACTGGGTAGAGGAACTTTCGCTGGAGGCTGCGATGGAACGGCTCAATGAGCGGGAACGGTATATTATCAGTCTGCGGTTTTTTGAAGGGAAGACTCAGACGGAGGTGGCAGGACAGATCGGGATTTCTCAGGCACAGGTCAGCAGACTTGAGAAAAACGCCCTGAAGACGATGCGGCAGTATCTGCTGGGGGATTGAAAAATATGCCGATAAATGCGTTGTCAATACTTGCTTTTTAGAATGTATCATACTATGATAAGTGAGAAAGAAATACAATACAGAATGTCCTTACAGGATGAAGGATGGCAGGGAGGCAGCAGGGATGAAAGCATGTATTTTTGATCTCGACGGAACATTGACTGATACATTGGATTCACTGGAATATTCTGTGAATGAGACGATGAAGCAGATTCATATGCCACAGATCACGAAAGAGCAGTGCAGAGATTTTGTCGGAAACGGAGCGAAGGTTCTCATAGAGAAGGCGTTGAAAGCCGGGGGAGATGAGGCTCTGGACAGGCTCGATGAGGCGATGGAAGTCTATGGCAGAGTGTTCGATGAGAACTGTACTTATAAGGTTGTTCCTTATAAGGGAATTGAAAGGATGCTCGAGACATTGAAAAAGCAGGGGATCAGGCTTGCAGTGCTTTCAAATAAGCCGGACCGCCAGGTCGGTCATGTGATTAAGGAGATTTTTGGAGAAGGGCTTTTTGACTGGATCCAGGGGCAGAAAGAGGGCGTTCCGAGAAAACCGGATCCCAGTGCGGCACTTGACATTGCGGACAGACTGGGAGCTGAGATCGCAGAGACAGCGTATATCGGAGATTCGGAAGTGGATCTTGCAACGGGAAAGGCAGCCGGCATGAAGACGATCCTGGTATCCTGGGGATTCCGTGGAAGAAAAGCACTGGAAGAAGACGGGGCAGACTGTATCGTAGATTCGGTTGATGAAATACTTGAGATAATGAGATAGCAGGAGGACGAGAAGATGGGTGAATATAGTGAAGAATGTCTGCGTACTTTTCTGAAGGATCAGGGACAACTGTTCGATGAACCGGTAGCAGAGACACTGGAAGAGGCAGAAGCATTTCTGGAAGACTGCATGGCAGTTATTGTGGATTCACTGGAGGAGGTACGCGAGTATTTTGAGGAGAGCGGAGCAGATGTGGATCATATGACTGAGGAAGAGATGGAGGAAGCATCGGAGGTCTTTGTACTCCCGGATGGAACATATCTGATTGTGGAAGGGTAGGCTTTCCGTCAGAAAAAGAACAGTTATGATAGGAAAGACAGAAAAGCCACGGTTATTGAACTGTGGCTTTTTCGACCGCCTGCGTGACCGCGTTAAGGATTAACTGGGATGTGTAAGGGGCCTCTTCCGGAAAAGAAATATTCTCCAGGGACTGAGTTCGGCAGATCTGATCTGCGATATCTTCCAGTGCAGGCTGAACCAGTGGGAACATAGTTGTTACGGTTTCATCAAGATTGGAAAAGCGGATGCTGCTGATTTCTGAATCTGTGACAGCAACTTCGACTTCCAGGTTTGTATTATTCAGTGTGAGTGTGGAAGTATAGACTCCCGGAGTGTACTGCTTTTTCTCTCCTGATGCAGCAGATTTCCCGGATGGCCGGAACATGACGATCAGAAGAATGATCAGCAGGATAGCAAGTGCAGCGAAGATTGCTGTGTAGATAATTTCTTTCATGTGTAGGACAACGATGCGTGTTCTGGAACTCATGGAAAACCCTCCTGATAGATTCTGGTAGCTGTTTGCCGAATGATCCTGAAGTTCAGAATTTCCGGTATCTGTCTGTTCCCGGCAGTTAGGGGAACAGCAAGTTCTTTCTATCATTGTATGACGTGGAAAAGAGATTTATACGTGACAAATATCTGTGGATGGAGTAAAATAAATAGCAACGTTTTCAAAAGTAGAAAGGAGTCGTGAAGATGTTTATTATTGCAGGACTGGGGAATCCGACCAGGGAGTATGAAGGGACAAGGCATAATGTCGGATTTGATGTAATAGACAGACTGGCTGCGAGATATAATATAGATGTAGATGTAAAGAAGCACCGGGCTTTGATCGGGAAGGGAATGATCGCAGGGCAGAAAGTGATTCTTGCAAAGCCACAGACGTATATGAATCTGAGCGGAGAGAGTATCCGCAGTATCCTGGATTATTATAAAGTTGATCCTGAGACAGAACTGATCGTGATCTATGACGATATCAGTCTGGATGTAGGAAAATTGAGGATTCGTGCGAAAGGCAGTGCGGGAGGGCATAACGGAATCAAAAATATTATCGCCCATGTAGGCGGACCGGTTTTCCCGCGGATCAAAGTGGGCGTTGGAGAAAAGCCTCCGAAGTATGATCTGGCAGATTATGTCCTGGGGCATTTTTCAAAGGCAGAGCAGGAACTGATGGAGGAAGGATATGAGGATGCGGTCAAAGCGGTAGAGATGATCGTATCAGGCGATATCAGTGGTGCGATGAACGAGTATAATCGTAAGAAGAAGGAAGAATGATATGCTGGCTTTTTTGGAACCGTTGGAAGAACTGGCGGATTATCAGGAAATAGTTCGAAAGAGGGGAAAGGCAGAAGGAATTCTTCAGATTGCGGGCTGCGTCAGTTCGCAGAAGACGCATCTGATGTATGCATTGGGCGATGGCTTTGAGTACAGAGTCATCGTTTTTTCCAGTGAGGAAAAAGCAAAGCAGGCGTATGAAGAATACAAAATGCTGGAGGAGAATACCTTTCTGTATCCTGCAAAGGATCTTTTATTTTATCATGCGGATATCAAGGGTGCTGCCCTGACCGGAAAAAGAATGGAAGTTCTGAAAAAACTGACAGAAAAGAAGAACCGGGAGCCGGTTACGGTGATCACTACGGCAGATGCTTTTTTAGATGGACTTCCGTCAAAAGAAAAATTGTGGGAAAGCCGTATTGAAATAGAAGCGGGGGCTGTCATTGATTTTCAGAAACTGCAGGAAGAGCTGGTCCATCTTGGGTATGAGCGGGAAAGCCAGATCGAGGGACCGGGACAGTTTGCAGTCAGAGGAGGGATCTTGGATGTCTATCCGCTGACAGAAGAGATTCCGGTCAGGATCGAACTGTGGGGGGATGAAATTGATTCCATCAGAAGCTTTGATGTGGAAAGCCAGAGATCCGTGGAAAATATGGAGCAGGTCGTCATTTATCCGGCAACGGAGAATGTGGAAAAAGAAGAGCAGGCAGTTTCGTTTGCAGAGTATTTTCCAAAAGAAAAAAGTCTGTTCTTCTTTGATGAACCGGTCAGATTGCAGGAGACGCTGGAGGCGGTAGAAAAAGAATATTTCCACAGCTTTGAGAGCAGGAAAAATGCAGGGATGACGGAAGAGGCAGATGAGATCCGGGTCTTTCAGACGAAGGAGATTATAGAAAAATTTAATACCAGATACGGGATCGGTCTTACCACGCTGGAGACAAGATGTGGTGGTTTTAAAGTGCGTGATGTCTACAGTATTCAGGCAGCCGGCGTCAATCCTTATAATAACAGTTTTGAAATGCTCACGCAGGATCTGAAAAAGCTGAAGCGGCAGGGCTACCGGGTAATTCTCGTTTCAGGATCCAGGACGAGAGCGAAGCGTCTTGCGGAGGATCTGAGAGATTATGACCTGAGCAGTTTTTACAGTGAAGATATGGTGCGGACGGTCAGACCGGGAGAGATCATGGTCGTTTATGGATGCGTGGCAGAGGGATATGAGTATCCCATGTTGAAATTTATGGTGATCTCAGAGTCGGACATTTTTGGAAAACGAAAGAAAAAAAGACGCAGGAAAGTTTACGAAGGACAGAAAATCCAGGAATTTGCAGAACTGAAGCCGGGAGACTACGTGGTGCATGAGAACCATGGACTTGGAGTCTATCAGGGAATTGAAAAAGTAGAAGTAGACAAAGTGACCCGGGATTATATGAAAATTTCCTATGCAGACGGAGGAATCCTTTATATTCTTGCAACGCAGATGGATCTGATCCAGAAATATGCCGGGGCAGATGCGAAACCGCCAAAGCTGAATAAACTTGGAACACCTCAGTGGAATAAGACGAAGAGCCAGGTAAAAAAGGCAGTGCAGGTGATTGCACAGGATCTGGTGGAACTGTATGCAGTGAGACAGCAGACCGAAGGATTTGTATACAGTCCGGATACAGTATGGCAGAAAGAGTTTGAGGAAATGTTCCCGTTTGAAGAGACTGAGGATCAGCTCCGGGCGATTGAAGATACCAAAAAGGATATGGAAAGCACAAAGGTGATGGATCGCCTGATCTGTGGAGATGTAGGGTATGGAAAGACGGAAGTAGCAATCCGGGCTGCCTTTAAAGCGGTTCAGGATGGAAAGCAGGTCGTTTATCTTGTCCCGACTACGATCCTTGCACAGCAGCATTATAATACCTTTATCCAGCGTCTGAAAGATTTCCCGGTCAGGATCGATCTGTTGTGCAGATTCCGTACACCGGCACAACAGAAGAAGACGATTGAAGATCTGAAAAAGGGACTGGTGGATATTGTGATCGGGACGCACCGGGTTTTGTCAAAGGATGTAACTTATAAAGACCTTGGTCTGCTGATCATAGATGAGGAGCAGCGTTTCGGTGTGACGCATAAAGAAAAAATTAAAAAAATGCGTGAAAATATCGATGTGCTGACGTTGACAGCCACCCCGATCCCACGGACGCTGCATATGAGCCTGATCGGGATCAGGGATATGAGCGTACTGGAAGAAGCTCCGATGGATCGTATGCCGATCCAGACTTATGTAATGGAATTTAATGATGAAATGATCCGTGAAGCAATCGAGAGAGAGCTTTCCCGGGGCGGGCAGGTTTATTATGTATATAACCGGGTGGAAGATATTGCGGATGTAGCCGGAAGGGTTCAGAAGCTTGTTCCGGGAGCAAGTGTATCTTTTGCACATGGGCAGATGAGTGAACGGGAACTGGAAGATATCATGTATGATTTTATTAATGGGGAGATCGATGTACTTGTATCCACTACGATCATAGAAACCGGACTGGACATTGCAAATGCAAATACGATGATCATCCAGGATGCAGACCGGTTCGGACTGTCCCAGTTATACCAGTTGCGTGGCCGGGTAGGAAGATCAAGCCGTATGGCATATGCATTCCTTTTGTACCGCAGAGATAAGCTTCTGAAAGAAGTTGCAGAAAAAAGGCTGGCTGCGATCCGGGAGTTTACGGATCTTGGTTCGGGGATCAAGATCGCAATGAGAGATCTTGAGATCCGAGGAGCGGGGAATCTGCTTGGTGAGGCACAGAGCGGTCATATGGCGGCAGTCGGATATGATCTGTACTGCAAGATGCTTAATGAAGCGGTAAAAGAACTGAAAGGTGAGAAGGAAGAAGATCAGTTCACGACAACAATGGATCTGAATATTGATGCATTTATTCCTGAATCTTATATTAAAAATGAATATCAGAAACTGGATATTTACAAGAGAATTGCTGCGATCACAACGGAGGAAGAAATGGATGATATGACGGAGGAACTGATCGACCGGTTTGGAGATATTCCGAAAAAGGTTCAGCAGCTTCTTCATATTGCGGCGTTAAAGAGCCTGGCACATGCAGCTTATGTAACTGCTGTGGAGCAGAAAGGCAGTGATTTTAAGTTTACCTTATATGAAAAGGCAAAATTAGATCCTCAGAAGATACCGGGACTGCTTCAGCGATATGGAAATAAATTAGTCTTCAGAGCAGAAGAACCACCTTACTTTTTCTATCAGAAAAAAGGACGAAGCGGAAAAGAGACCGGGGAAGATACGATCCAGCTCCTGAGAAAGATTCTTGAGGATATCCGGGAATTGCGGATCGTGCCGTGACGGGCAGCCGCAGGAAAATGTAAATTTTGTGAAATTACTTGTTCCTGATATGAAAATAAGTTATAATGTATAAATATATGCGGGTAATAAACCTGGAGCAGCATTCTTAAAGGAATGCAGAACAGCAGACAGTTAAGAATGCGAGAAAGAGGAGGCAATTATGGTACGATTTGGGAAAAAAGTTGCAGTGCTGACACTTGCAGGAGCGATTGCAGCTATGTCTGTGACCGGATGTGGTTCTATAAAAGAAGATGCAACAGTAGCAACGGTTGGAGAGGAAAAGATCACGCTTGGAGTGGCAAATTTCTATGCAAGACTGCAGCAGGGGCAGTATGAGACTTATTATGCCGGAATGATGGGAACGACCGGGGAGGCAATGTGGTCACAGGATGCATCCGACGGAAAGGATTACGAAGAGCAGACGAAGGATAATATTATGGAAAGCCTTGAGAATCTGTATCTGCTTTCCCAGCATGCATCAGAATATAATGTTTCCCTGAGTGATGATGAAAAGAAAGCGATCAAGGATGCAGCAGAGCAGTTTGGAAAAGATAATACGGATCAGGTAAAAGATGTTGTATCAGGAAGTACGGATACGATCGAGAAACTTCTGGAATTGCTGACGATCCAGAATAAGATGGATACAGCGATCAAAGATACTGAGACGGTGACGGCAGATGATATCACGGATGATGAGGCAGCTCAGAAGAGTATGCAGTATGTCTTATTCTCATATACGACAAAGGATGATTCCGGCAACAGCACGACTCTCTCGGACGACGAGAAAGAGACACTGAAGACAACCGCTCAGAATTTTGTGGACAGTGTAAAAGGCGGAGCAGATTTCGGAACAGCAGCAACAGAAGCCGGTGTAGAAGCACAGACAGCAACTTTTGATTCAGAGAGTACGAGCCCGAACAGTGATCTGATCGCAGCGGCAGATGCACTTGTAAATGAGGGTGATGTCACAGAAGTGATCGAGACGGACAACGGACTGTATGTAGCAAAGCTTACAAGTCTTCTTGACCGTGAGGCTACAGACAGCAAAAAGGCAAGCATCGTAACGGAGCGTAAGCAGGAAAAATATGATGAGGTACTGAAGGGCTGGAAAGAAGATACAAAGATCAAAGTTGTGAAGAAAGAATGGAAGAAGGTTGACTTCAAAGATCAGGGTATTACTATTACGACTTCAAAGACATCAGATACAGGTTCTGACTCAGGTTCAGATGCAGGATCTGATGCAGGAGCAGATTCCGGTTCCAATTAAGGAGTGGAGCCGGGCTTCAGTTAAAGCTCAGATTCAGATAAATACAACAAAAAAGAATGTGCGGATGCACATTCTTTTTTTGTTGCACAAACCCGGCAGACAGCATTCATGCTTTGCATAAAAGGCGATTTGCCAGGGGGCAGCAAGACCGGGCTGTTAGGTGAGGTGATGCGTGCAATGTCGAGTGAGGTATCAGCCTGCCTGATCTTGTTGAAAATACCGGGGAAATTAAATATATTCGAGTTTCTCAAAATAATGCATCAGAATATCGGCACAATTTTCAACTCCAAGTTCAGAAGTGTCAAGGATCATATGATAGTCATTGACATCGCCCCAGGTCTTTCCGGTATGTTCATAATAGTAGGCGGCTCTTTCTTCGTCAGTCTTTTCCACTTTCTCTCTGGCACTGTCGTGATCCAGATGATCTTTTTGCATGATACGCAGGATGCGGTCTTCTTTGTCTGCACATACAAAAATATTCAGGACATTCATACGGTCTTTAAGAATATCGGAAGCACAGCGTCCGAGGATGATACAGGGCTTTTCTGCCAGTTTGCGGATTGCTTCTGCCTCAGATTCATATTCATGATCGTTGATCTTTTCCTCGATATAGGCTTTATCGTATACCGGAACACCCAGTCTTTCGGAAAGCTCTGAGGCAATAATACTCGCTCCTGTTCCAAAACGTCGGCTCATTGTGATTACTAACTTCATAAGAATTCCTCCTTCGTAGAGATTCAATATAGTCGCACATTGACAATGTACTTTTTTATTATAACACTTAAATGACAATTTGTCTTCGTTTCTGTGGTATAATGAAAAAAAGCCAAAAAAGTAAAAAGATGTGAAAGAGAACCGATAAAAGCAGAATTGACAAAGGGGAAAAGAAGATGAGTGAAAGAAGAGAACTGGCTTTGCAGGTAATTGATGAAGTGGAAAAGGCTGTAGTCGGAAAGCGAAAAATCCTGGAAAAGATCATGACTGCGATCCTTGCAGGAGGACATATCCTGATCGAAGATATTCCCGGAACCGGAAAGACAACGATGGCACTTGCTTTTTCCAGGGCGATGCGTCTGAAAGAAACCAGGGTGCAGTTTACCCCGGATGTTCTTCCGGCAGACCTTACCGGATTTTCCATTTATCAGAAAGAAACCGGACAGTTTGTCTATCAGCCGGGAGCGGTTATGTGTAATATCCTTCTGGCAGATGAAATCAACCGTACTTCACCGAAGACGCAGTCGGCATTGCTGGAGGTTATGGAAGAAAAGCAGGTGACGATTGATGGAGTTACAAGACGGACAGGAGATCCTTTTATCGTGATCGCAACGGAAAACCCGGTTGGATCTGCAGGTACGCAGCTTTTGCCGGAATCTCAGTTGGACCGGTTTATGATCTGCGTGAAGATGGGATATCCGAGTGTGGAAGAGGAGATCGAAATCCTCAGAAGAGCGCAGAGCGGAGAGGCTGTGGAAAATGTTTTTCCGATTTTGGAACAGACGGTGCTGTTACTGTTACAGAAGGAAGTGAGAGAAGTCTTTGTGCATGAAAGGATATATCGTTACATTGCTGAGCTTGCAAAGGCGACAAGAGAGAATGAATGGACAGAACTGGGGATCAGTACACGTGGGACAGTTGCTCTGACAAAGATGGCGAAGGCTGCGGCATATCTGCAGGGGAGAAATTATGTGATCCCGGCAGATGTTATGGATGTATTTGAGGATGTGGCGATCCACAGGATCATATTGAATATGAAGGCAAAAGTGGGACATATCAGGACAGAAGAACTGATCCGGCGGATTGTTGAGCAGGTGCGACAGCCAAGTCTTCAGAAGAGGCGGTGAAAAAATGATAAAAAGATGCATTGCCTATGGAGCAGCGATGCTGGTAATTCTGTATACATTTCTGATCTATGATGCAGAAGTGCTGTCTGCAATTTTAATTCTCTCCATATTGTATCCAATTTTATCTCTGAGCTGGCTCACCCTGACCAGAAAATCCTTGCGGACAAAAAGGGACAGAGTGCCAGAAATGGGAGAAGAGGGAAAAGAAATCCGTGCAGGGATTCTTTTAAAAAATCTGAGTCGTTATTTTGCAATCCAGTATGAAGTGAAGATTGTGGTGACAGACAGGAACAGAGAAGAAAAGGCGGTAAAAATCTGCAGGGGAAACCTCGCACCGGAAAGCAGTGAGACAGTGTGGTGTGATTTTGAGACAACGGAGTGTGGCGTGCTTGAAGTGAGTGTGGAATCCATTCGGAGATATGACTGGTTTCGGATTTTTTATCTAACAGAGGAAAAAGAAGAACGATCCCTCATAAAGATTTTCCCTGAGTATGAACTGATCCCGATGGAGATTACCCGCAGGGTAAGAGAATTTCAGGCAGACGATACAGAATATGCACAGGATCGAAAAGGAGATGATGCATCGGAGACGTATCAGATCCGCTCTTACAGAGAGCAGGATAATATCAAAGATATCCATTGGAAGCAGACAGCAAGAGCGGGAAAGCTGATGATCCGGGAAAGAGGATTTCCCCTGGGCTGCGTTGTGCTGATCTGGATTGATTATCCTGAAGGGAAGAAGGAAAAGAACGATTTCTCGGGAATGGTAAAAAATGCAGCGTCCTTATCAGTTACGCTGGCAGAAGAAAAATGTATCCATTTAGTTGCGTGGTATGATGATCTGACCGGGAAGGTTGTAATGTGGCGTGTGAAGACAGTGCAGGATGCCTGTTATATGACCTGGAATCTGTTGGATATTCATCCATATAAAAGGACTGACTGGATGAACGAATGCAGAATGGAATGTTTTCGTGGAAGGGAATTTGCAGCAGTGATTGAGGTTGATGCATCAGGAAGATTCTGGCAGAACGGACAGAAAGCTGAACATCTCAGAATCTGATCCGGTGTAAAAGGAGAAATATATGGAGAAAAAGAAAACTTCCATTCGGATTGCACAGGAGAGCAGAAAGAAGAACAATGAGACCGGATATTTTACTGGATACATTACTGTGTTGAATGGAATGTCTGCATTTGCTTTGGCAGCAGCATGGGGCTGGGGAATGTCAGAAATATTTCGCATAGAAATGGATACAAAAGTGATCTTATTGGGGCTGCTTCTGATATCTATGCTGTTCTCTGCCGGATATGGAATGTCCCGCGTTGGCGGAATCGGTGCCGGACTGGGAGCAGCGGCAGCAGGAATCTGGTATAAGTGGGACATCTGTGTCGGGATGGGCAGAAGGGTGTTCGGACAACTTCGGCAAGGGACAGCCGGTGATGCAGAGCATCTGTATCAGAATATAGAAATGGATACAATTTCAGTTCTTGTTCTGATGCTCCCATTCCTTCTTGTTCTGATTGCAATTTTATATGAAGGAAAAGGAAGATGGGCAGCGGCAGTCTTTATCATTCTGCCGTTTGTATGTGCAGGGTGTGTGGATGAATTTCCGATGACCGAAATGGGAGTCCTGCTTTTTAATGGTGGAATGTATTTGCTGACCGGAATGATTGCGGCAGACAGAACTGCTTCGGGTGACATAACCCAAATGGTACAGATCCGGATGGAACTGCGAAGGCTGATCCGGGGCGGTATCGGTCTGGCGGTTCTCCTACTGGTTGCTTTTGGCAGCGGAAAGCAGTTGAATGTGGTAAAAGAAGAAAAAGATGGATGGTATATGACAGCCAGAAATACAGTCAGGGAACGACTGGACGAAGCGATCGCTGATGCGAAAGAACGTCTGACAGGACAAAAAACGGTTCGTGCAAAAGAAGAAAGTGAAAAGAAAAAAGAAGCACAGAAGGCAGCGAAAAGTACTGCAGAATCCCAAAAAGCCAAAAGCACAGATGATACCGATCCTGCCAGATTAAAAAGAAAGCTCCCTGTACTGGAAACGACAGGAGCATCAGGAACGACAGACAAATCAGGAACAGCAAATTCGATTCTAAAAGATGAAATAGGAAATCTGAATCAGATTACGGGCTTTGTTCCGGATGATTCTGTGGCGAAAAGCGTTACGATCACATACAGACCCGAATCAACGGTGTATGTGGCAGAACGGTACGGAGTCTTTTATGAGGATGATACATGGAAAGATATTGAACATTCCGGTAAAGATGATGAAGAAGAAATGTGGGAGCATATGGAAGATTATCTGTCCTGTCCCACAGACTTACAAAAACTGACCCGCTATTATATCGAAGAGATAGGTGGGATTGATGGGGAATGGAAAGATTCAAAGTCAGAGATTGAGGCAATCCGAAAAAAGATCTGCGAAGCTTTATGGGAACTTGCAGTCTATGATACAGAACCTGGTGCAACACCGGCAGGAAAAGATTTTGTGGAATATTTTCTTTTTGAAAACCGGAAGGGCTTCTGTGTCCATTTTGCATCAGCAGGAACTTTATTATTCCGGCTTGCCGGAAAAGAGGCAAGATATGCGGAAGGATATGCAGTTCCGGCGAGTGCATTTGAAGAACAGGAAGACGGAACTTATCAGGCACAGATCAGTGGAGCGATGGGACATGCCTGGTGTCAGGTATGGTGCCTTGATGACGGATACTGGGAAAATGTCGAAGTGACTCCGCCGGCCGGAATAGAACAGATTCAAAAAAGCGTGGAAGAAATGAAACTGCCAAAAGGGAGACTGGCAAGAATTTTATACCAGAATGCAGGCTGGCTGAAACCGGCTGGGGGAATACTGGCCGCAGGACTGATGCTTGCAGTTTTTTATTTGCAGGGGAAAAAGAGATGTCTTGCACTGAAAAAAAGAGTCGGGAAAATGACTGCAGGAGAATTATATGGCTGCGTACTGCGGGTGGCAAAGATCAAAGGAATCAAAATGGCAGAACCGACAGGACAGAGTACTTTAGAGATTCTGAAAGAAAAGTTTCCGGAGATTACCGCAGAACAATGGGAAAAGTTGTACGGGCAGGTGTTGCAGGAACTTTTTGGAAGAAAAGAAGAGCAAAGTCAGGAGCAGAGAAAAGAACAACAGATCTGGCAGAGAAAATTTTACAGCCGGTTTTCTGAAGCTGCGGAGCGGGATATGAACTGGTATCAGAAAATATTATTCAGATCCATTTTCTGTATGAAATATGAAAAGAAAATATAGTGCATACGTGTATACAATCAGATTTTATTTTCTTGCGTTCTCCCATTGCAAGAAACTGCAGGATGATGATATAATTCATAGTAGCGTCTTTCTGCTCTGAAGTCAGAGACAGATAAGATATCCGATACCATCTGCCCGATGGCAGAGAGATTAAGTATTATGAGTAGGTGACCGATTTGAAAAATAAGATCAAGCGATTTGCAAAAGGGGATTTTCATATCCCACAGCCGGAGATTATATTTCCGGAGACGCATATCATTATGCGTGTCGGGGAAGGAGAAAAGTATCAGGGGAGTTTTTCCCTGCAGAATGAAGGAGAGGGGACGATCCGCGGCCTGGTGTATCCATCTTCTTACAGAATCCAGTGTGTGGAGCAGGGCTTTGACGGAAATCCGGTAAATATTTATTATACATATGACGGAAGGGGACTTGTTCCGGGACATGTCGAGCATGGTAAGTTCACGATCGTCTGCAATGGTGGTGAGTACGATATTGCATTTACTGCAATTATTGAAAAACCATTTGTCATGACCAGATATGGAAAGATCCAGAGTCTGGAAGACTTTAAAAAGCTTTCATACCGGGATGCGGCTGAAGCAGTCAAGCTGTTCCGATCCAGGGATTTTTATGAAATCCTCAAGTATGAGGATCAGAGAATCCAGGCACTTTATGATAATATGCGTAAATGGGAACTGGATCAGCATGCACTGGAGGAATTTCTTGTAGGCTGTAAGCAGAAAGAAAAGATCTTTCTGACGCTGGAAGAGGAGAGCAGGGCATTTATCTCGCTGATCGAGGATCGGAAAGAGACGTTTACCGTCAAAAAAAATACCTGGGGATTTCTCGAAGTGGATGTCCGGGCGGAGGGAGATTTCCTCTCAGTGGAGCATACACATCTGACGACGGAAGAGTTCATTGGAAATTCTTACAGATTGGAATATTTTATTACGATGGACAAGCTTCATAAAGGAAGCAATTTCGGACAGATCATCCTGGAAACTCCATACGAGACCCTGAATTATGAAGTTGTGGTTGAGAAAGATATCAGCCGTGATGAGGAGTACCGGGAGAATGACCGGGAGTTTGCAGGGATTCTGAAGAGCTTTTTGCAGTATGAGGGAGGCAGAGTGGATCTGGATACCTGGACAGAAGATGCACTTCGCAGAATTTCGCGTCTGCGGGAGCGGGATGGCAATAATGAGTTCTATCTGCTTGCTCATGCACATATCTGTCTGCTGGGACAGCGGATGGAAGAAGCAAAATGGCTGTTGGAGTCGTACAATTATAACCGTTTTGCGATCGGCAAAGATGTGGAGTTGAGTTCTTATTATCTGTATCTGACAACACTGCTGAGCAATGATTCGATCGGACAGCGACGGGTTGCCGAGGAACTTTCAAGATCCTTTATGAAGCATCCTTCAAGCTGGAAGATTTTGTGTATGCTGGTGGAAGTAGATTCAGAATATAAGATCTACAGCGAAAGACTGCGGGTTCTTGAAAAGCAGTTTGAGGATTACCGATCCCACAGTATCTGGTTCTATCTGCAGGCATTCCGCTGCTACAGAGAGAAAAGTTCCTCTCTGAAAAAGCTCGGGACTTTTGAAGTGCAGGTGCTTGCATTTGCAGTGAAATATAAGCTGATGACCAAAGAACTTGCACTGTATACCGCAAATCTGGCGAGTCAGATGAAATATTTTGATGCCCATTTGTATGAGGTTCTTGTCCGGTGTTATGAGATGTATGGGGAATCAATGATCCTGACTTCCATCTGTACACTTCTGATCAAAGGGAGCTGTACGGAACAGAAGTATTTCAAATGGTATGAAAAGGCAGTGGAGTCTGAACTGAAGATTGCACAGCTTTATGAATATTATATGGCATCTGCAGAACCGGCACAGTTCCACAAGCAGTTGCCAAGATCGGTCTATCTGTATTTTATGCATGGAAATTCCCTGGATTATCATAAATGTGCATTCCTGTATGCAAATCTGATCACATATGAAGACGAGGGCAGTGAGATCTATGCACATTACCGTGATGAGATGGAAGTTTTTGCATGGAATCAGTTGGAACGGAGAAATATCGACGAGGATCTCAGGATTATCTACAAGAGATTTCTTGTAGAAGATGAGATGAAACAGGAGCGGATCAAAGCCCTGTATGATATCTGTCACGCCTACTGGATCACGACGAAAGTTCCGAATATGAAGTTTATCCATGTCATTGCAGACGACGGAACTGTGACACAGAAAGTGCCGTATACAGAAAAGGGAGCGAGAGTGTTCCTGTATTCCAAGACGGACCGCCTGGTGTGGGAAGCGAAAGACGGACGCCATTATACAGATTCTATCCCGTATGACAGCAAAAGACTGTTCTATGAACTGCGTTATATGGATATGTGCAGAAAGTATCTGGGTGGACTGCTGAGGGGAAGACAGAATGCGGAAGAGGAAGAACTGACACTGGAAGTAGTAAAGGAAAAAGGGCTGGAAAATTATCCTGAGGATGAAATCTTTACACTGTGCAGTAAGACGATCCGGGAAAGCAATTATGAAAATGATGATTTCCTGACGTATGTATGCTATGACTTATTCCAGAAGAATCAGTATGATAAAGTAATCCTGACATATCTTGCAAATTATTTCTGCGGTGCAACAATGGAAATGAAGAATCTGTGGAAAGTTGCAAGGGATTATGAAGTGCATACGCATAAACTCGCAGAACGGATACTGACGCAGATGCTGTTTTCGGAGGAGCTGTTCCAGGAGGCACAGGTATTTGAGGCATATTACGAAGAAGGTGCATATTTCCGTCTGGAGCAGGCATATCTTGCCTATATTTCCAGGGAATATGTAGTCGAAGAGCGTAAGATCGGAAAGAATGTGATCGATGTCATCTGCCAGGAATATGAAAAGGGAGAACCAACGATCGATATCTGCAAGATTGCGGTACTGAAATATTATTCTACCCGTGAGTATGGAACGCAGATAAGGAAGACTCTGAAGAAGTTTCTTCAGGAACTCTGCGGCAAGCAGATCTATTTCCCGTTCTTCCTTTCTTATGAGAAAGAATGGCTTGTGGAACTTCAGCTCTGGGATAAGACGCTGATCGAATATAAAGGTCAGAAAGGCAGCCGTGTCATGCTTTATTACCAACTGCAGAAAGGCAGCAGAGAGGCAGCGGATTATTCGACAGAAGTGCTGTCTCCGATGTATGAGAATCTTTATGTGAAGAAGTTTGTATTATTTGCAAATGAACGGCTGAAATACTATTTTAAAGAGACGATCGACGGCAATTCTTACAGAAGTGAAAAAGAAATGTGTATGCGGGAGATCGAAAAAGGAGAGCCGGGCAGATACGGAAGGCTCAACGATATCCTTTTGGAAGAGGATAAAGAAGAACAGGAGAAGAAGATGCGGAGTTACGCGTTGGAAGATGCCGTGGCGAACCACATGTTCATCCAGTATTAAGGAGGAGCTAATTTCATGGGACAGGGCAGTATAATTGGCTATGAAATAAATGAAAAGACGTGTCAGATCAGCTACTACAGTGAGGAGCAGATGGAACCACAGACACTCGAAGTCGATGAAGATAATTTTCAGATCCCGCTGATCATAGGAAGACTTCGCGATACATGGGCATATGGAAAAGAAGCAAAAAGACTGGCAACGGTAAAAGAAGGATTTACCGTGACCAGGCTTTTGAACCGGAGCCTTGCAGGGGAAAAGATCGAGTTTGGCGAAGAGACGTATGATGCAGTATGGCTTCTGTCAAAGTTTATCCAGATGTCACTGCATGACTTCCCGGAGATAGAGGGAATCGTATTTACGGTTCCTGCATTGACAGAGGAACTGGCACAGATGCTCAGAGGGATCGCAGTCCGTATGAATATTGACAAGCGGCATATTTTTATTCAGGATTATAAGGAGAGCTTCTGTAATTACCTGTTCTATCAGCCCAAAGAGCTGTGGCAGTATGATGCGGCATTATTCTGCTGTGACAGAAATGAGATCAAAGCCTATATGCTCCGCAGACTTAAGCCGGGACTTGGAGGAGGAAAGACGACCTTTGTTACGGTGGATGAAGTCGCAAGTGCACATATGAAAGAACTTGCGATGGTGTATCCGGTTCTGAATGAGGATAAAGCAAAAGAAGCAGACTCCATGTTCTGCAAGTTTATTGAGAGCGTCTTTGACAAGCGGATCGTTTCTTCGGTTTTCCTGACGGGAGAAGGATTTGAGAATGAGTGGTATCCAAAGTCTTTGCGGGTGCTGTGCAATGGACGCAGGGCGTTTATAGGAAATAATCTTTACAGCAAAGGAGCATGCTACACTGCATACCGAAAGCTGTATATGCACATTGAAAATCCGGTTTACCTGTCAGAGGACAAACTGACAGATCAGATCACGGTGAATATGCGGGTTGACGGGCAGGAAATGTGGTATCCGCTGGTGTCCTGGGGGGCTCACTGGTATGAATCGAACAACCAGTGGGAAGTGATCCTTGAAGATGTGGAAGATATAGAATTTCATATTGAATCACTGGTACAGGGCAATCTTAAGACGGAAAAGATCTCTCTTGCAAAGTTCCCGAAACGTGCGGAATATTCAATGAGGCTTCAGATCGAAACGTTATTCCTGGATGAAAAGACCTGCAAGATCACAGTACGGGATGTCGGATTCGGAGATTTCTTCCTGCCGACAGATTTCCAGGAAGAGAAGATAATTCATTTAGGAGGTAATGATGGGAAATTTAATTCTTTGTCATGATAAGCATGCGACACATCCGTATGAGATTACAAGAATCCACTGCAGGATCTTTACCATGGAAGAACTGTGTTATTACCTCTGCAATAATCTGTATCTGATTGATTATACGATTATGAATGAACAGATTTGTAACTGGCTGGAAGAAGAAATCGGAATGAAAGATCTGGCTGACCAGCTCAGAGATGTCCTCAGACTTCGCGGTTCAGTAGAGAAATTTGTATTGACGATCCTGAAAGCATCCAGGATCTACAGAGATCCTGAGATGATCCGCATCCAGAATGTACTGGAGCATCTAAAGAATCAGAAGGATATCGAACGCCAGAAATATAAAGGGGACAATCTCCTTGAGAGTGGTGAGATAGAAGAAGCGATCCTTGTATATCAGGAGATCCTGAACCGGGAGAAAGATGAGAGCGTGGATGAAAAATTTTACGGAAAGATCTATGCTGGACTGGGAGCGGCATATGGAAGGCTGTTTCTCTATCAGGAATCGGCAAGAATGTATGACCGGGCTTATCAGATCTGTGAAGATCCGCAGCTTTTAAAACCGTATCTTTATGCTTCTTATAAATATATGTCTTTGGAGGAATATCATATTCTTCTGACAAAGCATGAAGAATATCTGGAGGTTAATGCACAGATGCGTCAGGAGATGGACGATATCCGTAAAAATCTTCAGGTAGAACCAAATCAGCAACTGGTTGAAAAGTGGAAGAGAAGGCACAGAAGAAGTCATACCTGATGGTATGGCTTCTTCCGGCGATACCACGGAAAGGCGACTGACAGAAAAGCCGGAAGCAGAACAGGAGACAGCAGAACAGGAAAAAGACTGTTTGACATCCGAATATGGCTATGTTAGAATACAACAGTGACTTTACCATGGTGCAGTGACTCATTGGTAGAGAATAGAAGTTGTAATAATTGCTGATGGAGGAATGAAATGATGAAAAAGAAAGTATTAAGTGTATTTTTGTGTGCAGGTCTTGCAGTATCCATGCTTGCAGGATGCGGTTCAGGAAATTCTGATACAAAAGATAAAAAGGATGCGGCAGCAGACAGTGATCTTGAGTATGTAAAAGACAAGGGAACCCTTGTTGTCGGTATTACAGATTTTGAGCCGATGGATTATAAAGATGATAATGGAAACTGGATCGGATTTGATGCAGATATGGCTTCAGCATTTGCAGAAGAATTAGGTGTGGATGTTGAATTTGTTGAGATCGACTGGGACAATAAAGTTCTGGAACTGGATGGAAAGTCCATTGACTGTGTATGGAATGGAATGACACTGACAGACGAAGTGACAAGTTCCATGGAATGTACGGATGCTTATCTGAACAATGCACAGGTGGTGGTTGTTCCGGCAGAAAAAGCTGACAAGTATCAGGATACGGACAGCCTGAAGGATTTAAGTTTTGCAGTTGAAGCAGGAAGTGCGGGAGAAAAGCAGGTCAGTAATCTGAACCTGAACTATACACCTGTAAATGCACAGGCAGATGCACTGATGGAAGTTGCAGCAGGGACATCTGATGCGGCAGTCATTGATTCTCTGATGGCAGCAGCCATGATCGGAAAGGGAACAGGTTATGCAGATCTTACTTATACAGTAAGTCTGAACAGTGAGGAGTATGGAGTCGGCTTCCGAAAAGGATCTGATCTTGCAGCCGAACTGAACAAATTTTTTGAAAAGAGTATGAAAGACGGTACAATGAAGACTTGTGCTGAAAAGTATAAAGTACAGGCGGCATTGATCGAAGAGTAAAAAATAAGGACGGAGCAGTACGGACATGGAACTTATAATGGAACAATTTCCTATCGTTATTCAATCGCTGAATGTTGGTTTTTTACAGACATTGAAGCTTTTCTTTGTGACGCTTTTGGGGGCATTGCCTCTTGGGCTGATCATTGCATTTGGCTCAATGTCGCATTTCCGGCCATTGAAATATATCACGAACATTATTGTATGGGTAGTCAGAGGAACGCCGCTGATGATCCAGATGCTGATTATTTATTATTTCCCGGGACTGGTATTGAATAATGTAGTCTGGGGAGGAGGAGAATCGGGGCGTTTTGTGGCGGCTTCCGTTGCATTTATCTTTAATTATGCCTGTTATTTTTCTGTTATTTACCGCGGTGGAATCCAGAGTGTACCACAGGGACAGACAGAGGCAGGACTTGTACTCGGAATGACGAAGAGCCAGATCTTCTTTAAAATTACATTAATGCAGATGATCAAGAGAATTGTTCCACCGATGTCGAATGAGATCATTACACTGGTAAAAGATACTTCACTTGCACGGATCATTGCATTGCAGGAGATCATCTGGGCGGGACAGTCTTTCCTGAAAGGATCTCAGGGAATTTCAGGAGCAATCTGGCCAATGTTCTTTGCAGCAGTCTACTATCTGGTATTTAACGGAATTCTGACCGTACTGTTGGGACGGTTAGAGAAAAAACTGGATTATTTCAGATAGAGGAGGTGCAGAAATGGCAATTTTGGAAGTAGAACATATCAATAAAAAATTTGATCGTACAGAGGTACTGAAAGATATCAGCTTTTCCCTGGAACAGGGACAGGTTCTTTCAATCATCGGGTCATCAGGTAGTGGAAAGACAACGCTGCTTCGTTGTCTGAATTTCCTTGAGACACCGGATGTGGGAATCATCCGGGTGAATGGGGAGACATTATTTGATGCAGGAAATGAAATGACGAAGCAGGAAAATGAAATACGGAAGAAGCGTCTTCATTTTGGACTGGTGTTCCAGTCATTTAATCTTTTCCCACAATATACAGCCCTGGAAAATGTCATGTTGGCAAAAGAACTGCTGGCGAAGGCACAGCCGGATTATAAGAAAAATAAAAAGAAGATCCACAGTGAGATTGAAAAGCTTGGAAGGAAGCTCCTGACGCAGATGGGACTGGCAGAGCGGATGGACAATTATCCGCATCAGTTGTCAGGCGGTCAGTGTCAGCGTGTGGCGATTGCAAGAGCATTAGCGATGAAACCGGATATTCTTTGTTTTGACGAGCCAACTTCTGCACTGGATCCGGAGCTGACAGGCGAAGTACTGAAGGTCATTAAAGGGCTGGCAGATCAGAGGACAACCATGATCATCGTGACGCATGAAATGGCATTTGCGAGAGACGTATCAGACCGGGTACTTTTTATGGACGGAGGAACGATCCTTGAGCAGGGAACGCCGGAAGAGGTTTTTGAACATCCAAAAGAGGAACGGACAAGACAGTTCCTGTCGAGATTTACAAAAGAACAATAAAATGATGTTGGGGTCAAAAGCCCCCAACAATGATGTCAACGGATTGTTTCGTGCTACGCACTCCCACAATCCTACCCACTATTCGCATATCATGGTGCTTACGCCCCACTTTTATGCTCATATCGGGGCGGGTCTCAAGGTCATTCTACCACCAGTGTGCAAGCACACGTGGTTTCAGACCTTTTGACCCTGACATCATAAAATGATTATAAGCGAATCTAATAGATAAGCGGATAATAAAATAATGAACAGATCAGAGTACAAGGCAGAGGGAATGTTGATTTTCCATCTGCCTTATATTATAATCGGATTGGTAACGCTAGATTGATCAGTGACAATATAGAGGATAAGGAGCAGAAACTACATGAGTGAATTTGAAAAAGCTGTGACGGGATTAGGCGAAGAGTGTGGTGTGTTCGGAGCCTATGATATGGATGGACATGATGTGGCAGCATCCATTTATTACGGACTTTTTGCCCTGCAGCACAGAGGACAGGAAAGCTGTGGTATTGCAGTGACGGATACTGCAGGAAAGAGAAAGGTATTGTCCAGAAAAGGGCTTGGTCATGTGAATGATGTCTTTGATGAAAAAGTACTTTCAGAACTGAAAGGAAATCTGGGAGTCGGACATGTGAGATATTCTACAGCAGGAGGAACCCGTGTGGAAAATGCCCAGCCGCTTGTAATCAATTACGTGAAAGGAACGCTGGCAATCGCACATAACGGGAATCTGGTCAATGCGATTGAACTGAGAAAAGAACTGGAATATACAGGTGCTATTTTTCAGACGACGATCGACTCGGAAGTGATCGCTTATCATATTGCAAGGGAGCGGCTGGAGGCTGCAACTGCGGAGGAGGCAGTGAGACTTGCGATGAAAAAGATCAAAGGTGCTTATGCACTGGTCGTGAGCAGTCCGAGGAAAATGATCGGAGCGAGAGATCCTTTCGGATTAAAGCCTTTATGTATAGGAAAAAGAGAAAATACATACTTCCTGGCATCAGAAAGCTGTGCAATCGCTGCAGTGGATGCAGAGTTTGTGCGGGATGTGCTTCCGGGAGAGATCGTAACGATCACGAAGGACGGAATCGCATCGGATATGAGTATGGCGATGCCGGCGGAGAAGCAGGCGAGATGTATTTTTGAATATATTTATTTTGCAAGGACAGATTCAACGATTGACGGTGTGAATGTCTATCATTCCAGGATCATTGCAGGAAAAGCACTGGCAGAGTCTTATCCGGTGGAGGCCGATCTGGTAGTCGGAGTTCCGGATTCGGGACTGGTAGCGGCAAAGGGATATTCCGAGCAGTCAGGAATCCCTTACGGAATGGCATTCCACAAGAACAGTTATGTTGGAAGAACCTTCATCAAGCCGAAGCAGAGTGACAGAGAGTCCAGTGTTAAGATCAAATTAAATGTGATCCCGGAAGTTGTAAAGGGAAAGAGGATCGTTATGGTAGATGATTCCATCGTCAGAGGAACGACCTGTGCGAATATCATCAAGATGCTGAAAAAGGCCGGAGCAACGGAAGTGCATGTAAGGATCAGTTCACCACCGTTCCTGCATCCATGTTATTTTGGAACCGATGTGCCGTCGAATGAGCAGCTAATTGCCCATTCCCATACACCGGAGCAGATCCGGGATATGATCGGGGCAGATTCCCTTGGATATATGGAGATAGAAAAACTGAAAAATATGGTTGGAGATCTTCATTTCTGTGATGCATGCTTTACAGGAAATTATCCGATGGAAGTACCGGGAGAAGATATCAGTCAGGCATTTGAATAAATTGAACAAAATAAAAGGAGATAGAATTATGAGTAATGACCGTTATGTAAGTCCACTTTCAGAACGTTATGCAAGCAAGGAGATGCAGTATATTTTTTCACCGGACAAAAAGTTCCGTACGTGGAGAAAGCTGTGGATCGCCCTTGCGGAGACTGAGAAAGAGCTTGGACTTCATATTACCGATGAGCAGATTGCAGAATTGAAAGAACATGCAGATGATATTAATTTTGATGTGGCAAAAGAACGGGAAAAGGTAGTCCGCCACGATGTTATGTCCCACGTGTATGCATATGGTGTGCAGTGTCCGAAAGCAAAGGGAATCATCCATCTTGGAGCAACTTCCTGCTATGTCGGGGACAATACGGATATTATTATCATGGCAGAGGCACTGAAGTTGGTCCGTACGAAGCTGATCAATGTGATTGCAGAACTGGCAAAATTCGCAGATGCACAGAAAGCCCAGCCAACACTTGCATTTACCCATTTCCAGCCGGCACAGCCGACAACTGTAGGAAAAAGAGCGACGCTGTGGCTGCAGGAGTTTGAGATGGATCTGGAAGATCTGGAATATGTACTCGGTAGTCTGAAGCTTTTAGGCTCGAAAGGAACGACAGGAACGCAGGCAAGTTTCCTGGAACTCTTTGACGGAGATCAGGAGACCATCGATAAGATCGATCCGATGATCGCAGAAAAGATGGGATTTAAGGCCTGCTATCCGGTATCGGGACAGACGTATTCGAGAAAAGTAGATACAAGAGTGATGAATATCCTTGCAGGGATCGCAGCCAGTGCACATAAATTTTCAAATGATATCCGGCTTCTCCAGCATCTGAAAGAAGTGGAAGAACCATTTGAAAAGACACAGATCGGTTCTTCTGCAATGGCATATAAGCGGAACCCCATGCGCTGTGAGCGGATTACCTCTCTGTCCCGTTATGTCATGATCGACAGCCTGAACCCGGCCTTTACCGCAGGTACCCAGTGGTTTGAACGGACTCTGGATGACTCAGCAAACAAGCGCGTTTCTGTACCGGAAGCATTCCTGGCAGTAGATGCCATCCTGAACATTATGCTGAATGTAACAGACGGCCTGGTTGTATACCCGAAGATGATCCGGCAGCGGATTATGCGGGAACTGCCCTTTATGGCAACGGAAAATATCATGATGGATGCTGTAAAGAAGGGCGGAAACCGGCAGGCACTGCACGAAAAGATCCGGGAATACTCCATGGTTGCCGGCAAGCACGTGAAGGAAGAGGGTCTGGAAAACGATCTGTGCGATATGATTCTGGCAGATCCGATGTTCATGATTACCAAGGAAGAGCTGGACAAGATTCTCCAGCCGGAAAACTTTACCGGCCGCAGCGAACAGCAGACCGAAGAGTTTGTAGCAGAGTGCATTCAGCCGATTCTGGACGCAAACAAGGACATCCTGGGCGAGCACTTTGAAATGAAGAACTAAGGCGTGTCTTATACACCCTGAATAAGCGAAAAGCAGTCTCCGGTGGCGTAAAACCGCTGGGTGACTGCTTTTTTTGTGTGTTTCTTAGTGCTTGATGCCGCTTTTAAAATGCCTGAATCGCATCAATCAGCACCTGTTCCGGAACGGAAACGGTCTGTGCGTTCCGGTTTTGAAAGGTGTAGGTATAGCCGTTTTCCGTTCGGCTGAATGTCTCCGGAATATCGGTTACTTCTGCGCCGGACAGGGTTTTCAGATCATCGGCCAGCAGCTCTTTGCCGTATCCCAGCGCCAGATTGCTGTACTTGCCGTCCTGCAACAGGAACATGCCCTGATAGTCATTGACTTCCCAATAGTTGTCGTCCCGGAGCGTGCCGAAGAACAGCAGGATGTCCCCTTCCTGGGGGAGGTAATTGCCGGCGTGATCGTAGTAATACATGGCGGTGTCATCCCCATACTCCCGGCAGTCTGTGTTTTTGTAGGCAGGGGTGTCCGGATAGGGGAGAACGCAGTCCGTGAGGCACAGTGTCTGTCCGGCATAGTCGCCCCGATAGGTTTCCAGTACCTTCGGGGTAATCCGGGTGTATGTGCTGCTCGGCGCGGCAGAGACAGACTGCACCTGTACCTTTGCAATCCAGTCGGCGCTTTCGGTCAGTGCCTGCAGGGTGTTTGCCAGCTGGACATATTCCACAATAGCGCAGTCCGTGATGACCTTGCCCTCCTGCGTGCCAGACGCTTCTGTCTGGCTGATGCTGCTCTCATTCTGCATCGTGCTGTTTCCGGTGTTTGTGCCGGCAGAACAGCCGGACAGGATTGCAATGCTGAGCACTGCCGCAGTGAGAAAAAAATCCAACTTTTTCATAATACTCCCTCCTTGAAAGGCCTGATTTGACTCTTTAGAATGGAATTTCTTCTGATGCAATTATAGCACATGAAAAAATAAATATCAACTATTTTGAAAATATTTGTGCAATTTTATATTTGCTTGACAAATTGCCGGAAAAGGTGTACCTTAAAGGCATCTAAGATATAGCAGGAGGAATTATCATGTCTATTTTGATTCGTCCGGCATCTCCGGCAGATGCACAGGCACTGCTTGCCATTTATACACCCTATGTGGTGCAAACCGCCATTACATTCGAGTATGATGTCCCCACACCGGCGGAATTTACAGCGCGCATTGCGGCAACTCTGGAAAAGTATCCCTATTTGGTGGCGGAGCAGGACGGCGTGCCGGTGGGGTATGCCTACGCCGGCGCATTTCACGAACGGGCGGCCTATGACTGGTCAGTGGAGACCTCGATTTATGTGGAACAGCACCAGAAGCGAAAGGGAATCGGCCGGCTGCTTCACAATGCCCTGGAGCAGGAATTGCAGCGGCGGCATTTTCTCAACATGAATGCCTGTATTGCCTGCCCGGCGGAAGAACCCGACCCGTACCTCACCAGGGACAGCATCCGGTTTCATGAAGCGCTGGGATACCGCATGGTAGGAAAATTCCACCAGTGCGGCTATAAATTCGGGCGGTGGTACCATATGGTGTGGATGGAAAAGCAAATCGGCAGTCATGACGGCGCGCCGCTGCCCATTCTTCGGCAGTGATTCCGGGGAAAAAATTTCTGCTGCCTATTGACTAATCTGTGGTTTTCGGGTATCATAAGAGGTAGGAAATTTTTTGCAGTCTCCTCTGCAATGAAATACGGAGGACATACAGATTATGAAGAAGCGAGGACGGCTCATGGCAATTTTATTGAGCGGCGCACTGTTTTGCGGAATCGGAACCGGCTGCACGGACAGCAATACCACAGAATCCGCAAAGGCAGACTATATCTGGAGCAATGTTGCCATTGGCGGCGGTGGTTATGTAACCGGCATGGAGTACAACCCCAAGGAAGAGGGACTGGTCTATGCCCGTACCGATATCGGCGGCCTGTACCGGCGCAAAAAGGACACGGACTGGGTGCCGCTGACAGATTTTCTTGGTTCTGATGACTGGGGCTATATCGGCATAGAAAGTGTTGCCACAGATCCGGTGGAACCCAACCGGGTTTACTTTGCCGGCGGTACTTACATGAACAATCCGGCGGCGCTGTTTGCATCGGATGATTACGGCGACACCTGGACACGCTATGACGTGCCGTTCCACTGCGGCGGCAACCAGTCCGGCCGGGGCTGCGGCGAACGGATGCGTGTCAACCCCAACAACAATAAGGAAGTCTGGTTCGGCAGCCGTGACAGCGGCCAGTGCATTTACAAGAGCGCGGATGACGGCGAAAACGGCTACGGCATCTATCGCTCTGAGGACAAGGGAAAGAGCTGGCTTCAGATCAATGATGAGCAGCATCTGTTCGGCAACTTAAACCCCAAGTATATTACTGGAGACAGCAATGTTTATGGCAGAGTGTATTTCTGCACAGACGGACGTGGAATCGTTATGGGTGATGTAGCACAGTGAGAAAAAAATCATTTGGAAAAATGTTGTGGCACTGGCTGCTGACGCTGCTGGTGCTGGCAGGACTGGTGACTGCGTGTATCTGGTGCCCCCGGCTGCTGCACATTTACCGTACCAGCACCGGACGGCAGGAACCGGATGTGCCAAGCGAGACAGAATATCCGGTTCGGGGCGTAGACCTGTCCTATTATCAGGGAAACATTGACTGGGATTTGCTGGCGCAGCAGGGTGTAAGCTTCTGCTTTATCAAGGCCACAGAGGGGGTAGACCACAATGACAGCCAGTTTGCGCAGAACTGGGAAACTGCCAAGTCTGCCAAGGTGTATGTGGGTGCCTATCACTTTTTCCGGTTCGAAAACAGCGGAAAAGAGCAGGCGGAAAACTTTATCCAGACCGTTCCTGTGACGGAAAATACCTTGCCGCCGGTGATCGATGTGGAATTCTATGAGTCCCTGGGCGGAAGTACGCCGGATACTGCAAAGGCAAAGCAGAATCTCCAGGAAATGCTGGATCTGCTGGAGGCGCACTATGGCGTAAAGCCCATTCTCTATGCGGCACCCAACACATACCGCACCTATGTGAGCAGCTTTCAGAAGGACTATCCCATCTGGATCAGCAATTATTACTATAAGCCCTATTTTGACTGGACCTTCTGGCAGTATACCGATTCCGGCGAATTGTCCGGCTATGACGGCTATCAGACCCATATTGATCTGAATGTATACGCCGGGAGCATGGAATCGTTTCGGGAACAGTTTGGGCTGAAGGCGTTTTCCTGAGCCTTCTGGAAACGCTTTTGGGGAAAGGAACAGAAAGATATGACAGAACCAATTTTTTTGCAGGGAATCTGCAAGGATTATCTCTGGGGCGGCAACCGGCTCCGGGAAGAATATGGAAAGCAGAGTGATGCTGACAAAATCGCGGAGAGCTGGGAGCTGGCCTGCCATAAGGACGGCAGCAGCATCTTAAAGAGCGGCACGGATGCCGGAAAGACGCTGCGGGAATATCTGGATGCCCACGGCCCGGCGTTTCTGGGGACAAACTGTGCCGGCTGTACCACTGTGCCGGTTTTGATTAAGCTCATTGATGCCAAGCAGGATCTCTCCATCCAGGTGCACCCGGATGATGCCTATGCCATGCGCACAGAGGGCGAGCCGGGAAAAACGGAGATGTGGTACATTGTCGATGCTGCACCGGGTGCGGCGCTGTATTACGGCCTGAACCGCACCGTCACCAAGGAAGAATTCGCACAGCGGATTGAGGCGCAGACACTGCCGGAAATCCTCAATCGGGTGGAGGTAAAGCCGGGGGAACTGTACTTTATTCCGTCCGGTACGCTCCACGCCATTGGCGCCGGCATTTTGCTGGCGGAGATTCAGCAGAATTCCAACACCACCTATCGGGTGTATGACTACGGCAGACGGGGCGCAGACGGAAAGCTGCGGCCGCTGCATATTGAAAAGGCGCTGGATGTGACAAATCTGAGCCCCGTTCTGCCGACAACCCAGTATCCGGCGGTGCAGGTGCCCGGCGGCAGTGTGCGAAAGCTGGAGTCCTGCCGGTACTTTGCTTCGGATGTGGTAACGGTGTCGGAAGAGGTGCACTTTACAGCAGAGCCGGACTCGTTCCATCATCTGCTGGTGCTGGAAGGCGAGGGCACACTGGAAACCTCGTCCGGCAGCGCTCCCCTGAAAAAAGGGGACAGCGTGCTGCTCCCGGCAGGACTGGGACAGTACAGCGTCAGGGGCAGCGGCTGCCGGTATGTGCTGACCTATGCGGCGCAGCCTCTGTCAGAACAGCAGTAAAACAGGAATCCAATTCCATGCAAATGGAGTTGAAATAACAGGAGGAAATGAAATGAAGTACTATATTGGAATCGATCTGGGCGGCACAAATATTGTTGCCGGCGTTGTCAACGAGAATTATGAGATTCTGGAAAAGGCAAGCGTAAAGACCAATCTGCCCCGCCCGTCAGAAGAAATTGCCGCAGATATGGCAAAGGTGACAAAGGAGGCCGTAGAAAAGGCCGGCCTTACCATGGAGGATATCCAGTGGATTGGCGTAGGCACACCGGGCGTTGCAAACAGCGCTACCGGAATCATCGAATATTCCAACAACCTGGGCTTTAAAAACACCCCTATGGTGCAGTATCTGGAAGCTGCCCTGGGCAAGCCTACCTTTATTGAAAATGATGCCAACGCTGCCGCTTACGGCGAATATGTAGCCGGCTCAGCAAAGGGCGCTAAGAATGCAGTCT